>Ga0097691_1000078_pt1 | contig 87576 bp, 79 predicted proteins | sample NGESurdeep072012_8_FD_72858 | JGI IMG/M metagenome (GOLD analysis project Ga0097691, IMG submission 72858) | Arctic peat soil microbial communities from Barrow, Alaska - NGEE Surface sample 210-1 deep-072012 | ecosystem: Environmental > Terrestrial > Soil > Wetlands > Peat ... | reverse complement strand
AAAAACGCGGGCTTTATGCCGGCGCCGTCGGCTATTTCTCCGCCGCCGGCGAGATGGACACCTGCATCGTGCTGCGCACCGCGCTGGTGAAGGACGGCACCATGTATGTGCAGGCCGGAGCCGGCATTGTCGCCGACAGCGAGCCCTCCTTCGAGCAGCAGGAATGCATCAACAAGGCGAAGGCCTTGTTCCGCGCCGCCGAGGAAGCCCGCCGGTTTGCCAGCGCCGCCAAGCGCGGGCAATAATCACGCGCCGGGGGCGGCGTCCGCAGACAGGGGGCGGCTATGAGCTGGCTGCATCGGCTCGATCGCCTGATCGGCCAAATCATCGCCGGCGCGCAATGGCTGGCGCTGCCGCTCATCCTGCTGTTGTTCCTGCAATGGCCGCTGCGCGATATCGTACGCGGCTATTCGCGCGAGGCGAACGATCTCGGCCAGATCATCTTCGCGCTGTTCGTAGCGGTCAGCGTCACCGCCGCGACGCGCGCCGGCACCCACCTCGCCGCCGACACGCTGGCGCAACGCTACACGGCGCGAACGCGCCGCCGCCTCAAGCAATTGGGCGCCGCCCTCGGGATTCTGCCTTGGGCGCTGTTCGTGCTGTTCGCCGCCAAGGGCATCGTGGTGTCGTCCGTGCTCGGACTGGAATCGTTTCAGGATACCAACAACCCTGGCTATTTCATCATCAAGGCGGCGTTATGGTTGATGGCGGTCGTGATCATCGCACAGGCTGCCGTCGATATTTTCCGCCCCAAGCCCGCGGATGACGCCTGATGGAATGGAGCGGCTTTGCGCTTCTGATCCTGGTCGGTGTCGGGATCATTTCCACCGGTCAGCCCGCCGCGTTCGTTCTGATCGCGGTGGCCAGTCTCGGCGCAGTGCTCGGCCTCGCAAGCGGCACGATTCCGTTTTCGCTGCTGTCGGCTTTGCCCGGCCGGCTAATCAATTTGCTCGAGAATGATCTTCTGCAGGCGCTGCCGCTCTACGTGACCATGGGCCTGCTGCTCGGCCGGTTGCCGCTAGCCGATGCGCTCTATCGCACCAGCAATGCGATATTGCCGAAGCGGGCTTCTGCGCCGCTGGTCTCCGGAATGCTCCTTGGCGCCCTGCTCGGCCCGATGAACGGCTCGGTCGGCGCCAGTGTGCTCGGGCTCTCGCGCGTGGTCGCGCCGCGGCTCACCGCCGAAGGCATTCCGGCGGCAACGCGCGACGCCGTCATCGCAGTCGCCAGCACGCTCGGCGTCTTGGTGCCGCCCTCGCTGGTTCTGATCCTGCTCAGCGATGCGATGCTCAATGCGCATACCCTTGCGGTGACCGCGACCGGCCGCACCGACCGTGTCATCAACACGCAAGATATATTTCACGCCGCGCTGTTGCCGGCAGCGATCTTTCTGTTGCTATGTTTCGCGCTCTGCTGGTTTGCAGGACGGAGCGCCACCAAGCTGCCCCCGCGCGAAAAGCTTACGGCCAAACAGGGGCTGCTCGCCGGATTCGCACTTGTGGCGCTGCTGGTGCTGCTCGGCGGCGTCGCCACCGGATACTTTTATGCCGTCGAAGCGGCGGCCATGGGCGCCTTCACCTTGCTGAGCGCCGGACTGATCAGCGGCCGCTTGCACGGCGCCGTGTTACGCGAACTCCTGCATGACGCGATTGCCATCACCGGCGCGCTGTTCTCGCTGTTGATCGCAGCCACCACGTTTACCCTGATCCTGCGGCTGCTCGGCACCGACCGGCTGGTCGACAATCTGGTTGCCGGCATTCCGGGCGGCGACGTTCTGGCGACGGCGGTCATCCTCGGCGTCATCGGACTGTGCGCTTTCGTGCTCGATGCCTTCGAGATCATTTTCGTCATCGTGCCGATCGTCATTCCGCCGCTGCTCGTGCGCGTGGCCGACGCGCGCTGGGTGGCGGTGCTGGTGCTGCTCACTTTGCAATCCAGTTTCCTGCTGCCGCCGTTCGGCTACGCGCTGATGATGGTGCGCGGCGTGACCAAGAACCCGGCGCCGTTCCGGACCTTCGTGCGGGCGCTCGCCCCGTTCCTGCTGGCGCAGTGGATGCTGCTCATCGTCGTGCTGCTGGTTCCTCAGCTCGTGCATATCGGCGAGAACGCCGCCGAGAGCACCCGTGCGCCCGTCACGCCGGTCTCCAACGAGGAAATCAACCGGCGTTTGCGGGAGATGGTCGTCCCGCCGCCCGACATCGAGCCGAAATGACGCCTGCTTGACCACCCTCCGACCTCGCCTTAAGACCTTGAGACGGCGGGCAAACATGATCGTTTTGATCGACAACTACGACAGCTTCACCTTCAACCTGTTCCATTACCTGGGCGGGCTGGGGGCGGACGTCGTCGTGCATCGCAACGACAAGATTTCGGCCGCCGACGTGATCGCCGCCGAACCGGAGGCGATCGTGCTGTCGCCCGGGCCCTGCACCCCGAACGAAGCCGGCATCTGCCTCGATCTGATTGCCAAGGCCGCATCGAACATTCCTATCCTCGGTGTCTGCCTCGGGCATCAGGCGATCGGCCAGGCGTTCGGCGGCAAGGTAGTGCGCGCGGCGCCGGCGCACGGCAAGGTGTTCGAGATCAAGCACACCGGCACCGGCGTGTTGCGCGGCATCAACGGGCCGTTCAAGGCGACGCGCTATCATTCGCTGGTGGTCGAGCGCGCTAGCATGCCGCGCGAACTGACCGTTAACGCCGAAACCGACGATGGCCTGGTGATGGGTCTCGCGCATACGAGCCTGCCGGTGCACGGCGTGCAATTTCATCCCGAGAGCATCGCCTCCGAGCACGGCCATCTGATGCTGAAGAATTTTCTCGATCTCGCCGCCGCCTGGAACAAGCAGCGCGGCCGGACGCCGCGCGCGGCTCCCGCGCGCAAGTCGCCCGCGCACGCGGCCGGTTAGAGGCTCAAACCCATGGCCGACGATTTCAAAGCGCTCATCGCCAAGGTCGCGACCGGCGCGAGCCTCACCCGCGCGGAAGCAGCCTCCGCGTTCGACAGCATGATGTCGGGCGAAGCGACGCCCTCGCAGATGGGCGCGCTGCTGATGGGCTTGCGCGTGCGCGGGGAAACCGTCGACGAGATCACCGGCGCGGTCACCACCATGCGTGCCAAGATGCTGGGCGTGAAGGCGCCGCCGGACGCGATGGACGTGGTCGGCACCGGCGGCGACGCCTCCGGCTCGTTCAATATCTCGACTTGCGCCGCATTCATCGTCGCGGGCGCCGGCGTACCGGTGGCCAAGCACGGCAATCGCGCTCTGTCGTCGAAATCGGGCGCGGCCGACGTGCTGCAGGCGCTCGGCGTCAAGATCGAGCTTAATGCCGAGCAGGTGGGCGCTTGCATCCGCGAAGCCGGCATCGGCTTCATGTTCGCGCCGGCGCATCATCCGGCGATGAAGAACGTGGGTCCTACCCGCGTCGAGCTCGGCACCCGCACCATCTTCAATCTGCTCGGGCCGCTGTCCAATCCGGCCAGCGTCAAGCGGCAGATGATCGGCACGTTTTCCAAGCATTGGATCGAGCCGATGGCGCAGGTGCTCAAGAATCTCGGCTCGGAATGCGTCTGGGTGGTGCACGGCTCCGACGGGCTCGACGAGATCACCACCTCGGGAGCGACCAGCGTGGCCGCGCTCGAACACGGCAAGATCCGCAGCTTCGAGATCACGCCCGAGGATGCGGGCTTGAAACGCGTCAAGCCGGAGGCGCTGCGCGGCGGCGATGCCGAGCAGAACGCCAAGGCGCTGCTCGACGTGCTGAAAGGCAAAGCCGGGCCGTTCCGCGACGTGTCGATCCTCAATGCCGCCGCCGCGCTAATCGTCGCCGGCAAGGCCAAGGATTTGAAGGAAGGCGCCGCGCTCGCCGCCAAATCGATCGACAGCGGCGAGGCCGAGGGCCGGCTCGACCGCCTGATTGCGGTGTCCAATGCCGTGGAGGCGTAATTTTGTCCGACATCCTGGCCAAGATCGAGGCTTACAAGCGCGAGGAGATCGCGACGGCCAAGCGCGTGCGCCCGCTCGCCGAGCTGGAAAAGCTGGCGAAAATGGCCCCCCCGCCGCGCGGCTTTTTGCGCGCGATCGAGCGGCGGATTGCTGGCGGCGACTACGCGCTGATCGCCGAAATCAAGAAGGCGAGCCCGTCGGCGGGCTTGATCCGCGCCGATTTCGATCCGCCGAATCTCGCCAAAGCCTACGAAGCGGGCGGCGCCGCTTGTCTCTCCGTGCTCACCGATGGGCCGTCATTCCAGGGCAAACCGGAATTTCTCGGCGCGGCGCGCAAAGCCACCGGCTTGCCGGTTCTGCGCAAGGATTTCATTTACGAGCCCTACCAGGTGGTGGAATCGCGCGCGCTCGGCGCCGATTGCATTCTGATCATCATGGCCGCGGTTGACGACGCAGCGGCCAAGGCGATCGAGGATGCAGCCTTCGCCAATGGCATGGATGTATTACTTGAAGTTCATCAAGAAGATGAGCTTCAACGTGCACTCAGGCTGAAATCGCGGCTGATTGGCATCAACAACCGGGATCTCCGCACCTTCAAGACCTCCCTCGCCGTCAGCGAGCATTTGGCTCCGAAAATCCCGCGCGAGCGCATCGTGGTCGCCGAAAGCGGGCTCAATACGCCCGCCGACCTCGCTCGCCTCGCCCGCATCGGCATTGCCACCTTCTTGGTCGGCGAAAGCCTGATGCGGCAAGCCGACGTCACGGCCGCGACCCGCGCCTTGCTCGCGCGGACACCACGCCGCGCGGCGGCGGAGTGAGCCATGGCCAAGAAGAAGATCATAAAGCGCAACAAAGCCTCGCCGCGTCGCCCTGAAACCATCGCCCCGCGGCGTGCCAAGACGAAGGCGAAACGCGCGCCTTTGATGACCAACGCCGAACTCACCCATATCGACCCGCGCGGACAGGCACGCATGGTCGATGTCTCCGCCAAAAATATGACCGAGCGGCTCGCCATCGCGGAAGGCCGCGTGATCATGCGCAAGGAGACGCTCGACCTGGTGCTCGCCGGCAACGCCAAGAAGGGCGACGTGCTGGGCGTCGCGCGGCTGGCCGGCATCATGGCGGCCAAGCGCACCCACGGGCTGATCCCGCTCTGTCACCCGCTGCCGATCACCAAGGTCGAGATCGACATCGATCCGGAACATGCCCTGCCCGGCCTCCTGGTGCGCGCGACGGTGAAAGTGACCGGACAGACCGGCGTCGAAATGGAAGCGCTGGTCGCGGTATCGATCGCGTGCCTGACCATCTACGATATGATCAAGGCGGTCGAACGCGGCATGCGCATCGAAGGCATTCGCTTGCTCGAGAAGCGCGGCGGCAAATCAGGCGACTACCGCGCGGAGCCTTAGCGCATGATCCCGAAAAGTGGGAACCGGTTTTCGGATAAGATCATGCGCCAGGTGATATGCCCATGCCGTTGATGCCGGTCGCCGAAGCTTTGCAGCGCGTGCTCGCCGATGCGCTCGCGCTGCCGGCGGAGACGGTTGCGCTCAACGACGCGCTCGGGCGCGTGCTCACCGAAGACTTGAACGCGTTGCGCACGCAGCCGCCGGCCGCGGTCTCGGCCATGGACGGCTATGCGGTGAGCGCCGCCGACGTGGCGCAAGCGCCGGTCAAACTGAAGCTCATTGGCGAAGTCGCCGCCGGCCATCCTTTTGAAGGCGAAGTGAAAGCGGGCCAAGCCGCGCGCATTTTCACCGGCGGCGTGATGCCGGCGGGCGCCGACACCGTGGTGATCCAGGAACTCACCGCACGCGAGGGCGACACGGTGACGATCCAGAAGGCGACCGCCAAGCACCGCAATGTGCGTGACCGGGGCATCGATTTCACGCAAGGCCAGACGTTGCTGCGCAAAGGCCGCCGTCTCAGCGACCGCGACCTGATGCTCGCCGCCGCCATGAACTATCCCACCTTAAACGTGCACCGCCGGCCCAAGGTGGCGGTGCTCGGCACCGGCGACGAGCTGGTGGCGCCCGGCAGCACACCGGCTCCGGGCGAGATCGTCTATTCCAACGGCTTCGCCCTCATCGCCATGGCGCGCAGCGAGGGCGCCGAAGTAAGCGACCTCGGTGTTGCGGCTGACCGCGTCGAGGACATCGCGGCGGCGGTGCGGCGCGCACGCGATTGGGGCGCCGATATTCTGCTGACCAGCGGCGGCGCCTCGGTCGGCGAGCATGACCTGGTGCAGCGAGCGCTGGCGGCCGAAGGGCTCGCGCTGTCGTTCTGGCGGGTGGCGCTGCGCCCCGGCCGGCCGATGATGCACGGCCGGCTGGGCGGCATGCAGGTGCTCGGCGTGCCCGGGAACCCGGTGTCGTCTTACGTCTGCGCCTTCCTGTTCCTGGTGCCGCTGATCCGGAAGCTCTCCGGCCGCCAGGATGTCGAGCGCGTACCGGAGCCGGCCCGCCTTGGCCGCGACCTGCCGGCCAATGACGAGCGGGCCGACTACATGCGGGCAACCCTCATCCTGGGCCCCGATGGCCCAATCGCGACCCCATTGCCGGCCCAGGACAGTTCCCTGATGGCACCGCTCGCCAAGGCGGACTGTCTGCTGATTCGCGCGCCCAGCGCGCCGGCGGCGGCGGCTGGTTCACCATGCGTCATCCTTAAGCTAGGCCTTTAGCGGCCTTTCGATTTTTTCACTCCAAATTAAATGGTTGCAGAACACATATCGAACAGATAGTGTCCGTTCATGATTTGTTTCTGACCGGTTCCCCAAAAAGGGCCGGCCAAAAACCTACCAGAACCAAGAGCCGGGGAGAGACAGATGCTGACCCGCAAGCAGTTCGAGCTCCTGCGCTTCATCCACGAGAGGCTGACCGAGGCCGGGATACCCCCCTCTTTCGATGAAATGAAGGACGCCCTTGACCTGCGTTCCAAGTCCGGCATCCACCGGCTGATCACGGCGCTGGAGGAACGCGGCTTCATCCGCCGCCTGCCCAACCGGGCGCGCGCCATCGAAGTCATCAAGCTGCCCGACTCGGTCGCCCACGGCATCAGCGGCGGCCGCTCGCGCGGCTTCAGGCCGAGCGTGATCGAGGGCGACCTTGGCCGGGTGCGAGCCGCTTCTGCCAATCCCGAGGACGACGACGACGGCCGCCGCCCGATCGCGGTGCCGGTGATGGGCCGCATAGCCGCCGGCACGCCGATCGAGGCGATCCAGACCCGCAGCCACGTCATCAACATGCCGGCCGACCTGCTGACCGCCGGAGAGCATTTCGCGCTCGAAGTGCGCGGCGACAGCATGATCGAGGCTGGCATCCTCGACGGCGACATCGCACTAATCCGCAAATCTGAGGCCGCCGAGACCGGCGACATCGTGGTGGCGCTGATCGACGACGAAGAAGCCACGCTGAAGCGGTTCCGCCGCCGTGGCGCCTCGATCGCGCTCGAGCCGGCCAATACGTCCTACGAGGTGCGCATCCTGCCGCCCAACCGGGTACGCATCCAGGGCAAGCTGGTCGGGCTGTTTCGGCGGTATTGATTTCGCTGCCGTTCGTCCCCGCGAAAGCGGGGACCCAGAGCCAAACATTCTGGATTCCCGCTTTCGCGGGAATGAGCGGAGAGCGGGTTAATCTCCAATTTCCATATCTTCCGTGCGCGGCGTTGCGTCGGATGCGGCCGGCCGCGTTGGGGCCAGTGCGGTACTTGCCGGCTCACGCGGCGCGCGCGCCCAAGGCCGTTCATAACCCGGCGGACGGGCGGCCTTTAGCTCAAAGCGATCGATGGTCCAGCGCAGCGCCACGGCGCCATAGGCGCGCCAGGCCCTGCGGTCGATCAGGGTGGCGGCGCAATCGCCCGGCGCCTCGCGCGGGCTAACCACCACGGCGGCGCGCGCGCAATCTTCCGCGAAAGCTTCCGCCGATAATGCTTGCGACGCCAGCCGGCCGTCGGAGAGCCGCCCGATGCAGCCGGCGGCATCGCACTGCACGCCGTCATGCAGGGTCGCATCCTTGACGGTGCGCGCATCGCCGTCGGCGGCGAGCCATTCCTTGATCGCGAAACTGTCGCGATTGCTGTGCAGGACCGCAAGGCGGCCGTCGCCGCCACGGATGGCCGCGGTCTGCCCGTCGCCAGCGACCAGCACATCGGGCAGCGGCGTCGTCACCGCCCACAGGCTGGCGATGACCGTCAGCACGGCCCCGCTCCAGCGCAGCGGTGTGCGCAGCAGGCACAGCAGCAAGATCGCCGCCGTGCCGAGCAACAGCGGCCCGGTCCCGAACGCCCGCACATGGCCGACCGCGCCCGGCAGGCTGGTCACCCACAGAGCTACCGTATCCATCCAGTCGATGCCCGCGCCCATCAGTTTCCAGAACACCGCGTCGAAACCAAACGGCATGGCCAGCAGGCCGAGAATGCCCATCGGCATCACCTCGGCCGACACCACCGGCATGGCGAGCAGATTGGCGATCACCCCGTAAGGCGCGGCGCGGTGGAAGTGATAGGCAGCATAGGGCGTGGTCGCGAGGCCGGCGACCAGCGACGCCAGGATAAGCCCGGCGATCTCACGTCCGCCCCATAGCGCCACACGCGCGCCGAGCGATGTGTCGGCCTTGGCGCGCCACGGCAGGCCGTATTGGTAGGCCGCGATCAGTGCGAGCGTCGCCGCGAACGACATCTGGAAACTCGGATGCACGACCGATTCCGGCTGCAGCAGCAATACGCCGAGTGCGGCGACCGTGAGCGTGCGAAACGTCAGCGTCGGTCGGTCCACCATCACTCCGACCAGCACGATCGCGATCATGATGAAGGAGCGCTGGGTCGCGACTTCCGCGCCCGACAGCAGCAGATAGAAGGTGGCTGCGACGAGCGCGGCCGCGGCGGCCCATTTCTTGATCGGATGGCGGCTGGCGATCGACGGGATCAGCGCCAGGCCGGCGCGTATGAAAAAGAACACGATGCCCGCCACCACCGCCATGTGATAGCCCGAGATCGACAGCACATGCGCGAGACTCGAGATGTACATCGCGTCGTTGACCGGCGTCGAAATCGCATCGCGCTTGCCGGTGATCAGCGCCGAGGCGATCGAGCCTTCATCGCCGGGGATGACGGCGCGGATGCGCTTGTCGATCGCCTCGCGAATGCCGTCGATGAAAGCGGCATAGTGCAGCCAAATGCCGGGGCTGACCGGCGGCGCCACGACCTTGATCTTGCCGAGCGCATAGCCGGACGCGCCGATGCGCTGGAAAAACATATCGCGCGCAAAGTCGTAGCCGCCCGGCCGCAACGGTGCGAGCGGCGGCGATAGATGCGCTTTGAGCTCGACGAAACTGCCCACCGCCGGCGCGGTGTTCTTGCGCACCGCGAGCCGCACGCGGTCGGGCGCCTCATTGAGACGGCGGCCTTCGATATTATGCACGTGGATCACGATGCGGTCACTGCGCTGGCGCTCCTCGCGGATTTCGACAAAGCCGGAAAGCGTCACGCTCGACACCGGGAATAGCAAAACCGGATGCGCGATGTGTTCGGTCCGCAGCGTGGCGGTGGCAAATCCGGCGGCGATGGCGGCAAAGCCGAGCGTAATTGCAAAACCAAATGCGCGTCGGCGCGCCACAAATGCAACGATGAGGCCGGCGAGCGCCGCGCTTGATGCCGCCCACCATGCCGGCTCGCGGTCGGCGGTGAAATACGCCACGATGCCGAAGCCGAAAGCGACTGGCAGCCAGGGCAGCAGCCGCCCCGGCGCGACTTCGGCCACAGCCCATTGCGAGAGCAGCCGGCCGAGCCAGGCGGCGCGGTCGGCAAGCCCGGCCGGCAGCATGAACCCGGCGCGCCGCCGCGCGGCGTCGATCTCGGCCGCCCAGGCTTTGGCGCGCGTCCGGCGTTGCTCGTTTTCGGCCATGGCGCGGCGCCCCCGACGCTCACGCAACCTGACCCTATGCTATCTCAGCTACAGGTTGTGACTAGGAGAACGGTTGCGAACGCGCACGGACAAAACCACGATAGGAGTTGGGTCAGCCCGCCGCCTTTTCCTTGGCCTGGTCCTTCGCCCAGGTGTCGCGCAAGCCGATGGTGCGGACAAAGACCAGCCGCTCAGGCTTCGACGCCGGCTCGAGACAGAAATAGCCCTGGCGTTCGAACTGCACCGGCAGTTCCGGTTTGGCATCGGCGAGCGCGGGCTCGAGGCGGGCGCCGTCGAGTACCTCCAATGAATTCGGATTGAGGTCGGCGGCGAAATTCTCAGCCCCGCTCGGATCTGGCTTAGTGAACAGCGGGTTGTACAGCCGCACCTCGGCGGCCATCGCATGGGCGGCCGACACCCAGTGCATCGTCGCCTTCACCTTGCGGCCGTCCGGCGCGTTGCCGCCCTTGGTCGCGGGATCGTAAGTGCAGCGTAGTTCGACGACCTCGCCCTTGGCGTTTTTCACCACCTCGCGGCAAGTGATGAAATAGGCGTAGCGCAGCCGCACTTCCATGCCGGGCGACAGCCGGAAGAATTTCTTCGGCGGGTTCTCCATGAAGTCATCCTGCTCGATATAGAGTTCTCGGCCGAATTTGATCTTGCGCGAACCCGCCGCCGGGTTGTCGGGATGATTGACCGCGTCCAGTTCCTCGGTCTGTCGTTCCGGATAATTCTCAATCACCACTTTAAGCGGCCGCAACACCGCCATGCGCCGCAGCGCGCTCTTGTTTAGCGCCTCGCGCACCGAGAATTCGAACATGCCGACGTCGACAAGGCTGTTGGCTTTGGCAACCCCGATGCGCTTGATGAAATCGCGGATCGCTTCCGGCGGCACGCCGCGCCGGCGCAGGCCGGCGATCGTCGGCATGCGCGGATCGTCCCAGCCGGTCACATGGCCGCCGCGCACTAACTCGGTGAGCACGCGCTTGGACAGCACGGTGTAAGTGAGATTGAGGCGCGCGAATTCATACTGATGCGGCTTTGACGGCACATTCAGATTGGCGATGCACCAGTCATAGAGCGGACGATGGTCCTCGAATTCGAGCGTGCAGATCGAATGGGTGATGCCCTCGATAGCGTCCGACTGGCCATGCGCGAAATCGTAGCTCGGATAAATCTTCCACGCCGTGCCGGTGCGCGGATGCGGCGCATTGAGAATGCGGTAGAGCACCGGGTCGCGCAGATTGATGTTGCCCGACGTCATGTCGATCTTGGCGCGCAGCACGCGTGCGCCGTTCCCGAATTCGCCGGCACGCATGCGGCGGAACAGGTCGAGATTCTCTTCCACCGGGCGGTCGCGGAACGGGCTGTTCTTGCCCGGCTCGGTCAGCGTGCCTCGGTTGTGGCGGATATCGTCCTGGCTCTGGTCATCCACATAGGCCAAGCCGGCGCGGATCAAATCCTCGGCCCAGCCGTACAGGCGCTCGAAATAATCCGAGGCATGATAGAGGTGCTTGCCCCAGTCGAAGCCGAGCCAGCGCACATCGCGCTCGATGGCGTCGATATATTCCTGCTCTTCCTTGGTCGGATTGGTGTCGTCGAAACGCAAATGGCAACGGCCGCCGAATTCCTCGGCGATGCCGAAATTCAGGCAGATCGCCTTGGCGTGGCCGATATGGAGATAGCCGTTCGGCTCGGGCGGAAAGCGGGTGACCACCGCTTTGACGCGCCCGGCATCGAGATCGGCCTGCACGATGTCGCGGATGAAATCGCGCCCCGGCTCCCCGCCTGCAGCATTACCGCTTGCCGGATTTCCACTTGCCTTATCGTCCGTGGCCATGCTTCCTCGATTCCAAGTCCAACCAATGACGCGGCCTATGCCATGACGTGCCGCTCGGCTCAATGTCAATTGCGCTGACACCTTCCAATATAACTATGGTACAGGGGCCGCGATGAGCGAGCCCGTCGTTACCCGTTTCGCGCCGTCCCCCACCGGCTTCCTCCATATCGGCGGCGGCCGCACCGCGCTGTTCAACTGGCTCTATGCGCGCCGGTATGGCGGCAAGATGCTGCTGCGCATCGAAGACACCGACCGCGAGCGCTCGACCGCCGCCGCCATTGCCGCCATCATCGACGGCCTCACTTGGCTGGGGCTTACCTGGGATGGCGAGATCGTATTCCAGTTTTCGCGCGCCGCGCGCCACCGCCAGATCGCCGAACAGTTGCTCGCGGCCGGCAAGGCCTACCGCTGCTATGCCAGCCCGGAAGAGCTTACCGAAATGCGCGAGGCCGCCCGCCGCGAGGGCCGCTCCAAGCTCTATGACGGACGCTGGCGCGACCGCGACCCGTCCGAGGCACCGCCCGGGGTCAAGCCGGTGATCCGGCTGCGGGCCCCGCTCACCGGCGAGATTGTGATCGAGGACCAGGTGCAGGGCCGCGTGGTCTGGCAGAATTCCGATCTCGACGACCTGGTGCTGCTGCGCTCCGACGGCAACCCGACCTACATGCTGGCGGTGGTGGTGGACGACCACGACATGAACGTCACCCACATCATCCGCGGCGACGACCACCTGACCAACGGCGCCCGCCAGAAGCACATCTACGAAGCGCTCGGGTGGAACGTGCCGATCATGGCGCATATCCCGCTTATCCACGGGCCGGACGGCTCCAAGCTGTCCAAGCGCCATGGCGCGCTCGGCGTCGATGCCTACCGGGCTATGGGCTATCTGCCGGCGGCCATGCGCAACTACCTGGTCCGCCTCGGCTGGGCGCATGGCGACCAGGAGATCTTCAGCACCGAAGAAATGATCGCCGCTTTCGATCTGCCGCAGATCGGCCGCTCGCCGGCGCGCTTCGATTTCGCCAAGCTGGAAAGCCTCAACGGCCACTACATCCGGGCCAGCGCCGACGCCGACCTGATCGCGGCGATCGAAGGGCTTTTGCCGCATATCGCCGGCGGGCAGGAGCTCGCCAGCAAGATGACACCGGCGCTGCGCGGCAAGCTGCTCATGGCCATGCCCGGTTTGAAGGAACGCGCTAAGACTTTGGTCGAACTATTTGACGCCACAAGATTTCTCTGGGCCAGTCGCCCGCTCGATTTGAACGACCAAGCCAAGGTCCTGCTCACGCCCGAGGCCAAGACCGTGACCGCCGCGCTGCTGCCGGAGCTGGCGGCAATCGCCGAATGGACCCCGGCGGCCATCGAGACGGTAGTACGTGGCTATGCCGAGCGCGCCGGGTTCAAACTCGGCGCGGTGGCGCAACCGCTGCGGGCCGCGCTCACTGGGCGGACCACTTCGCCGCCGATCTTCGACGTGCTGGCGGTGCTGGGCAAGGACGAGAGCCTCGCCCGCTTGCGGGATCAGATCGATTAGAACCCCCGTCCTGTCGATAACTTGCGCCCGCGTCGTTGCGGTTTGATCTATGTCTATATGGCGGGCCGCGATGTGCACTATCTTGCAGCGCACACAAGGATGGGCTACCCAAAAAGCGGCCGGAACCACGCTCGCCCCGCCCAACGTTTCAGCTCCCGGCCACACGTTTTCACGCGCACCGCTCGCTGCCAAATCGAGGGCTCGACTATGGACGCCAAGACGGACGCCAAGAAGAAATCCGGCACCATCACCATCGGCAATAAGAACTGGGATTTCCCGATCTACGATGGCACCATCGGCCCGGAGGTGCTCGACATCGCCAAGCTCTACAACGAGAGCGGCATGTTCACCTACGACCCCGGCTTCACCTCGACGGCAAGCTGCGAGTCCAAGATCACCTACATCGACGGCGACCAGGGCGTCCTGCTCTATCGCGGCTATCCGATCGATCAGCTCGCCGAGCACGGCGATTTCCTGGAAACCTGCTACCTGCTGCTCTACGGCGAACTGCCGACACCGCAACAGAAGCACGATTTCGACTATCGCGTCACGCGCCACACCATGGTGCACGAGCAGATGGCCCGGTTTTTCCAGGGTTTCCGGCGCGACGCGCATCCGATGGCGGTGATGACCGGCTGCATCGGCGCGCTGTCGGCGTTCTATCACGACTCCACCGACATTTCGGATCCGCATCAGCGCATGATCGCCTCGCTCCGCATGATCGCGAAGGTGCCGACGCTGGCCGCCATGGCCTACAAATATTCGATCGGCCAGCCGTTCGTCTATCCGAAGAACGAGCTCGACTATGCGTCGAACTTCCTGCGCATGTGCTACGCCGTGCCGGCCGAGGATTACAAGGTAAACGCGGTGCTAGCGCGCGCCATGGACCGTATCTTCATCCTGCACGCCGATCACGAGCAGAACGCCTCCACCTCGACCGTGCGGCTGGCCGGCTCATCCGGCGCCAATCCGTTCGCCTGCATCGCCGCCGGCTGCGCCTGCCTGTGGGGGCCCGCGCATGGCGGCGCCAACGAAGCCGCGCTCAACATGCTGCGCGAGATCGGCACGGTCGACCGCATCCCGGAATTCATCAAGCGCGCCAAGGACAAGAACGATTCCTACCGGCTGATGGGCTTCGGCCACCGCGTCTACAAGAACTACGATCCGCGCGCCAAGATCATGCAGAAAACCTGCCACGAGGTGCTCAACGAACTCGGCATCAAGGACGATCCGCTGCTCGACGTCGCCATGGAGCTCGAGAAGGTCGCGCTGCACGACGAGTATTTCCTGGAGAAGAAGCTTTATCCCAATATCGACTTCTATTCCGGCATCACGCTCAAGGCGATGGGCTTCCCCACCACCATGTTCACCGTGCTGTTCGCGGTCGCGCGCACGGTCGGCTGGATCGCGCAGTGGAAGGAAATGATTGAGGACCCGCATCAGAAGATCGGCCGCCCGCGCCAGCTCTACACCGGCGCCACGCAGCGCGATTACACGCCGATTTCCAGAAGGAAATAGTCGGATATTGCGGGCGTCCTAGCCGCCCTTCCCGTTCCCGCCCTTGCCGTTGAGCTTCGGCGCGCTGGCGCCGTCATAGGCCCACTGCACATAGACGCCGGCCCAAGTGAAGCCGCCGCCGAAGGCGGCGAGCAGCAGTTTATCTCCGCGCTTCAATTTCGGCTCGTAGTCCCACAGGCAGAGCGGGATGGTGGCGTTGGTGGTGTTGCCGTATTTGTTGATGGTCACCATCACCTTTTCCATCGGCAGGCCCATGCGCTCGGCCGTCGACTCGATGATGCGATTGTTGGCCTGGTGCGGCACCAGCCAGTCGATCATGTCGGCGCGCAGATTGTTGCGCGTCATTATCTCGGCTGCGACTTCAGCCATCTTGGCGATGGCGAATTTATAGACCGCGGCGCCTTCCTGGTGGACGTAGTGCAGGCGCTTGGCCACCGTCTGCGCGCTCGCCGGCATGCGGCTGCCGCCGGCCTTCTGATGCAGATGGATCATGCCGGCGCCGTCGGAGCGGATCAGCGTGTCCATGATGCCGGTACCATCCACGCTCGGCTCCAGCAGCACGGCGCCGGCGGCGTCGCCGAACAGCACGCAGGTGGCGCGATCAGTGTAGTCGATGATCGAAGACATCTTGTCGGCGCCCACCACCACCACCTTGCGCGCGGCGCCGTTGGCGATGAATTGCGAGGCGATGGTGAGCGAATAGAGAAAGCCCGAGCAGGCCGCCTGCACGTCGAATGAGCCGATATTGCGGATGCCGACCATGTCGCAGATCATGTTGGCCGTCGACGGGAACTGCATGTCCGGCGTGGTGGTCGCGCAGATCAGCAGGTCGACGTCCTCCGGCTTGGTGCCGGTCTTCTGCAACAGGCCACGCACCGCTTCCGCCGCCATGTGCGAGGTGCCGAGCCCCTCGCCCTTCTGGATGTGGCGTTCCTTGATACCGGTGCGTTCGGTGATCCAGGCGTCGCTGGTGTCCACCATCACCGCCAGTTCCGCATTGGTGAGCAGGTCCGGCGGCAGATAGCCATGGACGGCGGTGATCGCGGTGCGGGTCGAAATGGTCAAAGGCGGTTATTCCAGTTAACGGCCATGGCATAAGCCCATCTGGCTGAACAAGCCAAACTACGCCGTTGGCGGGGCGGATGCCACTGTTTCGCGTTCCGGTTGGCTCCGGGCGCCGGCGCAGTCCAGGACCACGGCGGCGGCGCGGTCGCTGGGAGCCGTCCTGCCGATGTCCATGATCGTATCGAGTCGGGCGAAGGCTTCGATCTGCCGCCGCCGCTCCGGCGTCTCGCTCAATAGCGGCACAAGGGCGGCGGCCAGCCGCTCCGGCGTGCAGGCCCGCTGCAGGTACTCCGGCACGACGTTCTCGCCCAGGACCAAATTGGCAAGGATATAGCTTTGCACCTGGATGAAGGTGCGGCCGATCAGTTCTTCGAGCAGCGACACCTTGTAGGCTGCCACCATCGGCACCCCGGCCACCGCCAGTTCGAGCGTCGAGGTGCCCGATTTGGACAGCGCCGCCCGCGCCGTGCGGAAGGCGGCGTCTTTCGCGGCCGGCTCGGTTACGATCCGCGCCGGCACGCGCCAGGACGCAATCGCCGCGCGCACCGCCTCATTGAGCCGCGGCACCGCCGGCACCACCACCTCGAGCGCGCCGACGCGCTCGGCCACCAGCGCCACCGCATCCCCGAACACCCCCGCCATGCGGCGGATTTCACCCGCGCGGCTGCCCGGCAGCACCAGCAGCAGCGGCGGATCGGAAAGCCGCCGGCGCGCCTCCTCGGCGTTGGGCCGCATACTCGCGACCCGCTCGCTCAGCGGATGCCCGACAAACGTGCAGGGCGGACCGCCCAGCCGTTGCATTGCCGCCGGTTCAAATGGCAGCAGCGCCAGCACATGATCGACATAAGCGCGCATGGCGCGCGCGCGTCCCGGCCGCCAGGCCCACACCGAGGGACACACATAGTCGACGATCGGGATCGCCGGCGCGCGGGCACGCACTTTGCGCGCGACGCGGTGGGTGAATTCCGGGCTGTCGATGATGACCAGCACATCGGGCTTGGCGGCAACGATTGCCTGCGCGGTCGCGGCGATGCGCGCCAAGATTTTCGGCAGGCTCGTGGCGATCGCGGCAACGCCCACGATCGCCAAATCGCCGAGCGCAAACAAGCTGGCGACGCCTTCGCCAGTCATATGCTCGCCGCCGACGCCGGAGAACCTTGCACCCGGATTGCGCCGCCGGATCGCGGCGATCAGGGCCGCACCTAGCCGGTCGCCCGATTCCTCGCCGGCCACCAGGAAGACATGCGGGCCGGCCGCGTTCGGTCGTTGCGGAACCGGCGCGAGCGTCATTGCTCGCTTCCGGCGGGCAAGCCGACGACAAAAATATTGGCGCGGTCGGCCGCCGCTATCAGCCGCTCCGGTTCGGCGACGATGGTGCTGCCTGCCACCACCGCGATGCCGGCAAGCCCGGCGCGGGCGGCGCCTTCGACCGTGCGCGGCCCGATCGAGGGCAGATCGAAGCGGCGATCCTGGCCGCGCTTGGGCGCCTTCACCAGCACGCCCCCGACGGTCGATGCGCGGATGTGGCCGCTCGCGCGTAACGCAGCGATGCGTTCGAGCATCTGGTCGGTGCCCTCCGCCGCCTCAACCGCCAGAACATGCCGCCCGGCCACAACCACCGCCTGCCCGACATCGAACGGTCCGGTGGCGTGCAGATAGTCGAACCCGAGCGCGATATCGGCGCGGTCGCCTTCGCTCGGCTGCACCCTGGCAAGCGCGCCTTTGGGCACCAGAATCTCCGGTGCCACCTCATGCGCGCCGAGCACACGGAAGCCCTGCTCCTCGATCAGCCGCGCCCCGCTCGACAACAGATAATCGTCGCCGCCACGGAAGGCGGCCGCGATACGCGGCAACAGCTTCAGCGTCGTCAGATCGAAGCGGACTTGCCAGAAGGCCGGTCGCACCAGCGATCCGATCAGTACCATCTCATGGCAGCCGGCGGCGCGGGCCGCGCGCGCGAGGGTGCCAAACTTCGCGATGCGGACCCAGGTATGTGGCCGCTGCGCATAGTCCTCCGGCCTCGCAATGCCCTGCAAAGGAAACAGCAGAACCTGCCGGCCGCGCGCGCTCACCGAATCCGCAATAGCCAGCGGCAGGCTGCCGCCGCCGCAAATCAGCGCGAGCGGGCCTTCCTGGCTCACGGCCGGCGCGGCGCTCATGCGTTCTCGTCTGCCTCGCCGCGCTTGATCGCCATGGTCAGCGGCCGTGTGCCGGCGCGGATGAAGTCGATCATTTTACGAACCTGCGCATCCTTCCCGTCATCGGCGGCGACGCGCTCCAGCCGGGCGCGGAATTCGCCGTCGCCGAAAAACAGCGCCCGATAGGCGTCGCGATAGCGATGGATATCGGCCTTGGCGAACCCGCGCCGCCGCATGCCGATCACGTTGAGGCCCACCAAATTCGCGAGCGGCCCCTGCACCGTGCCCCAGGGGATCACGTCGGCGCGAACGCCACTCAAGCCCACGATCATCGCGCCATCGCCGATGCGGACGAATTGGCGCACCGCCACACCGCCGCCGAACACCACATGGTCGCCGACGCTGACGTGGCCGCCAAGCACCGTGTTGTTGGCGAACACCACATTGTTGCCGACCTTGCAATCGTGCCCGACATGCGCGCCGACCATCAAGAAACAATGGTCGCCGACTTGCGTGACGCCGCCGCCGTCCTCGGTGCCGGTGTTCATGGTGACATTCTCGCGGATATCGCAATCGGCGCCGACCACCAGCCGAGTCGCCCCGCCGCGGTAGTGCACCGACTGCGGCGGCGAGCCGAGCGAGGCGAAGGGATGGATGACGGTGCGTGCGCCGACGGTGGTATGGCCGGTGAGATTGACATGCGCGATGAGCCGGCAGCCGTCGCCGATCGTCACGTGTGGGCCGACGGTGCAATAGAGGCCGATCGATACGTTCTGTCCGATCGCCGCCCCGGCCTCGATCCGCGCCGAGGGATCGATCATGGCCGCGCTCATGCGTCGAAAATCATGGCGCCGACTTCCGCCTCGGCAACGATCTTGCCGACGACTTTGGCCAAGCCACGATACCACCACATGTTTCCGCGCTGGGTGATTTTCCGCATGTGGTATTCGATGGTGTCGCCCGGCAAAACCGGCTTGCGGAATTTCGCCTTATCGATGGTCAAGAAGAACAGCGATTTCGGCCGCTTCTTAAAGTTCGCGGTGATGCAGAGCACACCTGCCGTTTGCGCCATGCCTTCGATCATCAACACGCCCGGAAACACCGGATTGTCGGGGAAGTGACCTTGGAAATGCGGCTCGTTGATCGTCACGTTCTTGATCCCGATGCCATGTTCGTCGCCCTGCATGTCGACCACCCGATCGACCATGAGAAACGGATAGCGGTGCGGCAACATCTTGAGCACCGCCGCGATGTCGGCGGCTTCGAGTTTTGTCACGGCTTTATCCATGGCGCTTGTCTCGTTCGTCCGCTGCCGCTTCGGCGCGGCCTTTGCCGCGCGCGAGTCGCTCGAGCATCATGATTTCGCGGAACCACAGCTTCACCGGCTTGGCCGGTGTACCGCCCCAGCGCGCACCGGCCGGGACATCGCCGTAAACGTTGCTGATCGCGGCGATCTGCGCCCCTTCGCCGATCGTGACGTTGTTATTGACGCCGGCGCGCGCGCCCAACACGACAAAGTCTTCGAGCGTCGAACTGCCGGAAATGCCCGTTTGCGCCACCAAAACGCAGTGCCGGCCGATGCTGACATTGTGGCCTACCTGCACCAGGTTGTCGATCTTGGTGCCCTCGCCGATCACGGTGTCGCGAATGGCGCCGCGGTCGATGGTGGTACCGGCGCCGATTTCGACATCGTCCTGGATGATGACGCGCCCGACCTGCGGCACCTTGAGGTGGCCCTTTCCTCCCATCACGAAGCCGAAGCCGTCTTGACCGATCTTGCAGCCCGGATGAATGATGACGCGATCCCCGAGCAACGCGTTGGCGATCACTGCCCCGGCGCCGATTGAACATTCGCGCCCGACCCGCACCTCGGTCCCGATTACGGCGGTGGCCCCGATCACGCTGCCGGCGCCGATCTCGGCGCCCGGACCGACCACCGCGCCGGGCTCGACGGTGACGCCGTTTTCCAGCCGCGCGGTCGGATGCACATGGGCGCCGGTCACGTCGCCCGCCTTGGCGAGTGACGACGGTCGCAGCGAATGCGGGAATAATTCACGCGCCACCATCACGAAAGCGCGATAGGGCTCAAGCACAGTGAGCGCCGCCACGTGAGCCGGCAGATATTTGGCGAGCGCAGCCGTGGTCAGGCAGGCGCCGGCATGGGTCGCGGCGGCGGCCGAAACATACTTGTTATTGTCGAGGAAGCTGAGGTCGGACGGCGCCGCGCGATCGAGCGGGGCGACATTGGCGATGCGGCGCGTGTGCGCCAGTGCCGCCGGCAGCGTCGCACCGGCCAAGGTGGCGATCTCATCCAGCGTGAGACCGCGGGTGTATCGTAAAAATACCGGCTCGCTCATACCGCCAGTTCCGTGCCGCCAAGCGCGGTCAAGGTCAGAACTTCGTGCCGCCGCTGAAGCGGAAGAACTGCGTACGGTCGTAGCTCTCCTTGGTCAGAGCATAGGCAAAATCAAACCGCAGCGGCCCGAGTGGGGAATCCCAGATGAAGCCCATGCCGACCGACGAGCGAACCGCCATGTTATCGGCGACTTGCAGCGTTTCGCCGGTCACGGCCCAGGAGGTCGGGCCCTGATAATTCCACAGCGAGCCGGCGTCGGCAAAGGCGGCGACCCTGATGCCGATCTCCTTGGGCAGGAAGTAGAGCGGAGTTTGCGCCTCGACGCTGGCGCCCCAGTACATGGTGCCGCCCATCGCATCGTTGGTGGTCCCCGGCGTCATGTCGCGTGGACCAATGCCGGCCGGCGCAAAGCCGCGCACCAGGTTGGGGCCCATCTGGAAGTGATCCAGCATGCGCAGATCCCTGCTACCCCAGCCGGTCAAATGGCCGCCTTGCAGGTGGAGCACGCCAACGATGTCCGGGAGCACTTCGTAGTAAGTCCGCGTATCCGCGGTCGTCCGGATGAAATTCACGTCGCCGCCGATGCCCGCGACGTCCTGCGTGATCGACGCAAAGAGGCCGCTGGTCGGGGATTTATTGTTGTCGAGCGTGCTATAGGCCAGTGTATAGCCGAGCAAGGAAGTCAGGACCGCGCCGTTGGCGAGTTCCATGCGGACCGGGAGCGAGGCTTCGCCGTTGGCGTAGCAGTTGCCGCCGTCACCGCGACCCGCTTCACTTGTCGGATTCACGCCAGGCCCGCCAGGGTTGCCTGCGAAGAAGGCAGAGCCAGGGCCGACACCGCCGCCATTAGCGAGCGCATTGGGCGACAGGATACAATCGTTCAACATGCTCGGCAGCGTAATTTTCTGCTGGTAAATCGAATAGTGCGGCTGCAACGAAAGCTCTTCCGACAGCGCAAATCCGAGGCGCAAATTGGTTCCGATCGATTGCGTATTGTAGGATACGTACGACGTCGCCAGGCTCTGCCGCGCGAACAGGTCGATGCCGCCGGCCATGCGGTAGCCGAGCAGAAAGGGCTCGACAAACGACAAATTAACGCCGCGCGTATACTGGCCGAAGCTCACCGCCGCCTTGGCGAACTGGCCGCGGCCCATGAGGTTGCGGTCGGCAACGCTGACCTCGGCGAGGAAACCGTCGGCGGTGGAGTAGCCGCCCGCGATGGAGAACTCGCCGGTCGACATTTCCTCGACGTTGACATTGACGACGACCCGGTCGGGCGCCGAGCCGGGCTCGTTGGTGATCTTGACCGTCTTGAAATAGTTCAGGTTCTTCAGCCGGCGCTCGGCGCGGTCGATCAGCGCGCGATTATAGGCATCGCCCTCGCCGATATCGAATTCGCGGCGGATCACGTAGTCGCGGGTGCGGGTATTGCCGAGAATATTGATGCGCTCGATATAGGCGCGCGTGCCTTCCTCGACCACGAAAATGAGATTGATGATCTTCTTCTCAAAGTCGCGGTCGCCGCGCGGACGCACACTGGCGAAGGCGTAGCCGTGCTTGGCCGCCTCGATCGTCATCGCCTCGACGCTCCTCTCGACCAGATCGGCGTTGTAGACACTGCCCGCGCTGAACTTGAGGCTGCTGCGCAGCGATGCCGGATTGATCGCGCGCACGTTCGACACCACGTCGAGGGTGCCGACGTGATACTGGCTGCCTTCATCGATGGTGAAGGTGACGAGGAAGCCCTTCTTGTCCGGGTCGTATTCGCCGACCGCCGCGACGATGCGCACGTCCGCATAGCCGTGTTTGAGATAGAAGCGGCGCAACAGGTCGCGATCGGCTTCCACCCGGTCCGGATCGTAGATGTCGGTGGATTGCAGGAAGCTGAGCCAATTGCTCTCGGAGGTTTTGATCACGTCCTTCAAACGGCCGGACGAATACGCATTCGCGCCAACGAAGCGGATTTGCCTCACGCCGGTTTTCGCACCTTCGGTGATCTCGAAGACCAGATCGACGCGATTGTTCGGCAACTCGATGATCTTCGGCTCGACCTTGACGTCGAAGCGGCCGCTGCGGTGATAGATTTCGATGATGCGCTGCACGTCGGCCTGCACGGTCGGCCGCGACAACGTCCCGCGCGGCTTCGACTGCACTTCGACCTTGAGCTGGTCGTCCTTGGCTTTCTTATTGCCTTCGAAGGCAACGCGATTGATCACCGGATTCTCGACCACGGTGACCACCAGCCGGCCGCCGGAATGGTCGATGCGCACGTCCTCGAACAGGCCGGTGGCAATGAGCGACTTAAGCCCCTCGTCTTCCTGCTCGACGCTCAGCCGTCCGCCCGGGCCCGGCTTGAAATAGGACTGGACGGTCGAGGTCTCGACCCGCCGGTTGCCTCTCACGTCGATGGAATTGGCGCTCTGCGCGGCCGCAACGCCCGACGACGCCACGCCCACAAGCCCGGTACCGACAAGGGTACCCCCGAGGACCACACAGCAGAGGGTCAGTCCCCGCAAAAACCGCACACCAAGTCCCATGCGCTACGCGCCTTTATTTACCCATGTAGCCGCCCCCGCCCCCGTTGCGGAGTCGACAGACTGTTGGGCCTGCTTTGGCAGCTTTGTACAGCGTTTTAGTGGCACTGCAAACGAAACTCCCGACCAAAGTTTCCCTTTCCCCTCAAAACGTTGCCCTAGGGCAACGCTCTAAGAGGTAGCCAGATGCAAAATGTCATTAAAGGTCGCAAATATCATCAACATGACCACAATCGCCAAGCCAATCCGGAACCCGACCTCCTGGGCGCGCTCGGATAGCGGCCGACCGCGAATCGCCTCGATCCCGTAGAACAAAAGGTGACCGCCATCGAGCAGCGGGATCGGGAACAAGTTCAGAAGCCCGATCGAAACCGACAGCACGGCGGTCAGATGCATGAGCGCGACGAAACCGGCAGATGCCACCTGGCCGGAGACCTGGGCAATGCGAATTGGGCCACCGAGCTGGTCGGCCGCTTCCCGGCCGGCAAACACCCCGCCGATGTATGACAGGGTGCGGTCGACCACGAACCATGTCTCCTGCACGCCGCCGACGATGGCCTGGAGCGGACCCATCTTCTGCGTCTTGATGTCGCCGGGCGCCATGGAACGGCTGATGCCGAGCACGCCGAGCCTGTGCGTATTGCCGAAATTGTCCTTGAGCTCCTTGAGCTGAGGCGTGGCTTTGAGTGTGACATGCACGCCGCCGCGTTCGACCTCGATATTGAGCGACGCGCCGGCGTTGATGCTGACGATGCGCTGCATGTCGGAGAAACTGTCGATTTTCTCGCCATCGATAGCCACCACCAAGTCACCCGGCTTGAAGCCGGCGGCCTGCGCGGCGCTTGCCGGCTGCACCGTATCGACGCGGGCGCTGGTGGTCTGCTTGCCGACGGTCATGAAGACGCCGGCGAAAATGGCGATCGCCAGGATGAAATTCGCGATCGGGCCGGCCGCCACCACGGCGGCACGCGGGCCGACCGGCTTGTGGACAAAGCTAACCGCTCGCTCGGCCTCGTTCATGGCGGCCGCGGCCGCATGATCGGGCACGCTCGCCGCATTGTCGTCGCCGAAGAATTTCACATAGCCGCCGAGCGGAACCGCGGCGATTTTCCAGCGCGTTCCGTAACGGTCATAAAAGCCGACGATTTCGGGACCAAAACCAATCGAGAAAGTGAGTATCCTGATACCGCACCAGCGGGCCACCAGGAAATGGCCAAGCTCATGAAAGAAAACGACAATTGTCAGCACAAACAGGAACGGAACCAGATAACCGACGAGGTTGCCGCCGAATGCGCCCAAGCCCCCCATAATGTCCATACTCATCACACCCTCGTCCCGCCGTTATGGCGTCCCCGTCGTTAGCGAAAGCTTACTAGGATGACTTTACGGCAATTTCGGGCAAGAGGGCCAAAGCTAAACTTCTCGCAATATGGTCAACGCCGAGCGCGGCATCGATATCGGCCGGTTCCGCCAGCAGGCCGCGCCCGGCGGCCGCATCCAGCGTCATTTCGACCAGCGCCGTAATCGCAGGAAAACTAATGCGGCCGGCGAGGAATTCGGCGACCGCGATTTCATTGGCCGCATTGAACACGGTGGGCGCCGCCCCGCCCGCCTGCAACACGCGCCGCGCCAGCGCCAAAGCCGGAAAGCGAACGAGGTCGGGGGCCTCGAAGGTCAATTCGCGCACGCGCGCCAGATCGAGTCGCGGCGCCGGGCCGTCGATCCGCCGCGGCCAGGCCAGGCAATGGGCGATCGGAATGCGCATATCGGGAGAACCGAGCTGGGCCACGACCGAGCCATCCCTAAACTCCACCATCCCATGCACCACCGACTGCGGATGGACCAGCACGTCGATCTCATCCGGCTTAAGCGCGAACAGGTGATACGCCTCGATCACTTCGAGGCCCTTATTCATCAGGCTCGCTGAATCGACGGTGATCTTCGGCCCCATCGACCAGTTCGGATGACGCAATGCTTGTTCCGGCGTCGCCGCCTTGATCGCATCCAGCGACCAGGTGCGAAACGGCCCGCCCGATGCCGTGAGGATCACGCGCTTGACGTCCTCGCGGCGGCCGGCGCCGAGCGCCTGGAATATGGCGTTGTGCTCGCTATCGACCGGCAGCACGGTGGCGCCGGCGCTCGCCGCGCGCCGCATGAACAAGGCGCCGGCGCAAACCAGACATTCCTTGTTGGCGAGCCCGACCATGGCGCCGCGTTCAATCGCCGCCATCGTCGGCTTCAATCCGACCGCGCCGCTGATCGCCGCCATCACCCAATCGGCCGGACGCTGGGCGGCTTCGAGCAGAGCGGCCTCGCCCGCCGCCGCTTCGATGCCGCTACCGGCCAAGGCATCCTTCAGTTCACCGTAGACGGACGGATCGGCGACCACGGCAAACCGAGCGCCGACCTCGCGGGCGATCTTCGCCAGCGCCGTCGCGTTACGACGGGCGGTGACGGCCTCGACGCGATAACGTTCCGGCTCGCGCTTGATCAGATCGACGGTGCTGGCGCCGACCGAGCCGGTGGCGCCCAGAATTGTGATGCTGCGCACGGAATCGGCCGGCAGCGGTTTTGCTCGGGCAAGCTTGGTTGCAGAATGGCCTGGTACGGTCATGCGCTCACCATACCAGCAAGCCGCGCGCAGCGCCGTCGAAACCGCCATGTAGTAAACCGATCACGCAGCCCACAAGGGCCGCGGCCCAGAAGCCATCGAGGCGATCCATCACGCCGCCATGGCCGGGAATGAGATGGCTGGCATCCTTGGCACCGAACTGGCGCTTGACCCAGGATTCGAAAAGGTCGCCGAGCTGCGCCACCACCGACAGCAGCAGCGCGATGATCGCAATCGCCGTCCTGTTGAATGCGCCAAAGAGGCTTGCGACCAGAACGGCCACGATCATGGCGCCGAGCGTGCCGACGATTGCGCCGGACCAGGTTTTTTTCGGGCTGATCGCCGGAAGCAGTTTCCGACCGCCGATCGCTCGACCGGCGAAGTAGCCGAGGATGTCGGTCGTCCACACGATCGCAAATAGCAAAACCAACGCGAGGAATCCGTGCGTGTTGTCGGCGCGCAGCAGAAGCGGCGCCAACAGCATGATGCCCGCGTAGCCAATGCCAGCGATGATCCAAACCGGACCGACGACCAGCGATACCCATTCCCACAGCACCGCGACTGCGGCGAGGCCCCAAAACAGCGCGAATGGCCAGCCGCCCAGATAGGCGGCGTACACCGCGACCGGCGCCAGCACGGCCGCCGAGATGATGCGCAGCACGAAATTGTTTGTGACCGCTGACGCGGGGCCTCCGGAAACGGGGTCGGCATCGAGCACGGGTTCAGGATCCGGTCTTCGCGACCAGGCCGCCGAACCGGCGCTCGCGCTGCTGGTATTCGCGGATCGCCGCCTCGAGCGCGGCGCGGTCGAAATCCGGCCAATAGGTCGGCACGAACACCAGTTCGCTATAGGCCGACTGCCAGAGCAGGAAATTCGACAGCCGCTGCTCGCCGCTGGTGCGGATGATGAGATCGGGATCGGGGATATCCGGCGCGTCGAGAAACGCGCTGACGGTCTCCATGCTGATGTCGGCGGGCTTGAGGCTCCCTTTCGCCACTTCCGCGGCGATCCGTTGCGCCGCGCGCGTGATTTCCTGGCGCGCGCCGTAATTGAAGGCCACCACCAAAGTAAGACCGTCGTTGTTCTTGGTGAGCTCTTCCGCCTCCACCAGCAGCCGGCCGATATCCGGATCGAGCCGGTCGCGCTCGCCGATCACGCGCACGCGCACGCCGCTGCGGTGCAGCTCGGCGAGATCGTTGCGGACGAAGCGGCGCAACAGGCCCATCAGTTCGCCGACTTCGTTGGCCGGGCGCGACCAGTTTTCCGCACTGAAGGAGAAGATGGTGAAGAACTTGATGCCGATCTCGCTGGCCGCGCGGATCGTCCGCCGCAAGGCCTCGACGCCGCGGCGATGCCCCTCCACGCGCGGCAGCCCGCGCGCCGCCGCCCAACGGCCATTGCCGTCCATGATGATGGCTACGTGACGCGGCGCCCGCTCGAACGACGGCACGGCGCTATGCGGAATCTCGGCCTCGGGCATGTCTTTTGAGCCGCCTCGTTCGTGTTGAATCAGAACCCGGCACAAGCATTTTCCTTGCGTATGATCTTATCCGAAAACCGGTTCCCATCCCCGATCAAGTCGAGGACATGCTTTTCGGGATCATGCGCCCGACCTCAAATGGTGAGGATCTCCTTTTCCTTTGCGGCGAGCATATGGTCGATCTCGGCGATCCCGGCATCGGTCGCCTTCTGAATATCGCCGGAAAAGTGGTCGTGGTCGTCTTTGCTGATCTTGTGATCCTTCTCCAGCTTCTTGACCAAGTCCATGGCGTCTCGCCGCACGTGACGCACCGCCACGCGCGCGGTCTCAGCATATTTGTGCGCGATCTTCACCAGTTCCTTGCGCCGCTCCTCGTTGAGCTCGGGGATGCGCAGCCGCAGCATCTGCCCTTCGGTCGCCGGCGATAAGCCCAGATTGGAATTGACGATCGCCTTTTCCACGGCGTGCACCAGCGAGCGGTCCCAGACATTGACCGTGATCAGGCGGGGCTCCGGCACGCTGACGCTGGCGACCTGAATGAGCGGCATCTGCGCGCCATAGGCCTCGACCATGACCGGATCGAGCATATGGACGGAAGCGCGTCCCGTGCGCAGACCGGACAATTCGGTCTTGAGCACGGAGCTGGCGCCCTGCATGCGGCGTTTGATTTCGTTGATATCGTACGTTTCGTTTGCCATGGCGATCCCCCGAACACGACGCCGCTGGTAAAACGCGGGTCGGCCTAGCCAATCACCGTCGAGCGGCCCTTGCCACGCAGAACGGCCTCGATGGCGCCCTTGTCGGCGATCGAGAACACGATGATAGGCATGTGGTTTTCCCGGGCAAGCGCGAAGGCGGTGGAATCCATCACCCGCAGGTCCTTCTCGATCGCCTCCTGGTGGCCGAGCTTGTCGTAGCGCTTGGCTTTCGGGTCTTTCTTAGGGTCAGCGGTATAGACCCCATCCACATTGGTGGCCTTGAGCACGGCCTGGCAGCCGAGTTCGGCAGCGCGCAGCACCGCCGTGGTGTCGGTGGTGAAGAACGGATTGCCGGTGCCGGCAGCCAACAGCACGACGCGGCCCTTGCCGAGATTTTTCAGCGCGCGCTTGCGGTTATAGGTCTCGCACACCGCGGTCATGGCGAGCGCCGACAGCGTGCGCGCCTCGCGCCCGGCGCGCTCGATGGCGGCTTCCAGCACCAGGCAATTCATCACCGTCGCCAGCATGCCCATGGTGTCGCCCACGGGGCGCGGCACGCCGCGCTCCGACACGTCGACGCCGCGGAAGATATTGCCGCCGCCGACCACCACGCCGAGTTCGACACCCATTTTGGCGGTGGCGACCAGATCGGTGGCGATCTGCTCGACCGTGGCCTGATCGATGCCGAATCCTTTGGCGCCGGTGAGCGCTTCGCCGGACAATTTGACGATGACGCGGCGATAGAGCGGATCACTCATGCGTTGCGATCCTCAATTTTGCGCATGATCTTATCCGAAAACCGGTTATCACTGTTCGGGATCATGCGCCCCCGCTTCTGGTCAGCTTTGACCGGCGGCGGCCGCGACCTCGGCGGCGAAATCGGTTTCCTTCTTCTCAATTCCCTCGCCGAGCGCGTAGCGCACGAACCCGGTGATCTTGATCGGCCCGCCCACTTTGCCTTCGGCTTCCTTCAGCGCCTGGGCGACGGTTTTCTTGTCGTCGTGGACGTAAGCCTGCTCGAGCAGACAGACCTCCTTATAGAAGGTCTTCAAGCCGGACTCGACGATCTTCTCGATCACATTGGCCGGTTTTCCCTGCGCCCTGAACTTGTCGGCCAGCACGCCCTGCTCGCGCGCCACCACGGCCGGGTCGAGGCCCGAAGCCTCGATCGCCTGCGGATTGGAGGCGGCGACGTGCATGGCGACCATGCGGCCGAGGCTCGCCAGTTCGTCGGTCTTGCCGGCGGACTCGAGCGCGACCAGCACGCCGATCTTGCCGAGCCCGTCGACCACCGAACTATGCACATAGGCGCCGATGGCGCCCTTGTTGACCGACAGCGACGCGGCGCGGCGCAGCGTCATGTTCTCGCCGATTTTCGCGATTGTGTCGGCGATGGCGTCGGCCACCGTGATGGTGCCGACCTTGATGGTCTTGATCTTTTCGACGTCGGTGCCGGCGCTGAGCGCCACGCCGGCGATCATCTTCACCAGACCCTGGAACAGATCGTTGCGGGCAACGAAGTCGGTTTCCGAATTGACCTCGATCACGACACCCTTGCTGCCCGCGACCTGCACGCCGATCAGGCCTTCGGCCGCGACGCGGCCGGCCTTCTTGGCGGCTTTCGAGAGGCCCTTCTTGCGCAGCCAATCCTGCGCCGCCTGCATCTCGCCATTGCTTTCGGTGAGCGCGGCCTTGCAATCCATCATGCCGGCGCCGGTCGACTCGCGCAGTTCCTTGACCATCTGGGCCGTGATATTCGCCATCGTCGTCGTTACTCCGCCGTCAGTTCCTTGGCCTTCGCGATCCAGCCGTCGACGCGGCCGGGCAATCCCACCTCTTCGCCGACATTTTGCGCGGCGGTGGGTGAAAGCTCGGCAAGCTGGGTGTAGTGGAAGATGCCGAGATCGTTGAGCTGCTTCTCGATCGCCGGCGAAATGCCGGGCAGCTTCTTGAGATCGTCGGCGACACCGCGCGGCCCGGGCAACTGCTCGAAGCCGAGATCGGCGAGCGCCGGCTGCGTCGGCACCGGCTCCACGATCGGTTTTTCCGCGGCGCCGACATCGATGCCCGCCTCGCCTTGCGCGCGAGAAATTCCGTCGATCGCGGCTTTCGCAATCAGATCGCAATAGAGCGCGACCGCGCGGCTGGCATCGTCGTTGCCCGGAATGGCATAGGTGATGCCGGCCGGATCGGAATTGGTATCGACGATGGCGGCGACCGGAATATTGAGCCGGCGCGCTTCCTTGATGGCGATGTCTTCCTTGTTGGTGTCGATCACGAACAGCAGGTCGGGCACGCCGCCCATGTCCTTGATGCCGCCGAGCGAGCGGTCGAGCTTGTCGCGCTCGCGCTGCATGGTGAGGCGCTCTTTCTTGGTGTAGCCGCCCGACTCGCCGGAACTGAGCATCTCGTCGAGCTTGCGCAGGCGAGAGATCGAGCCGGAAATCGTTTTCCAGTTGGTCAGCGTGCCGCCGAGCCAGCGCGAATTGACGTAATACTGCGCCGACTGCTTGGCGGCGGCGGAGATGGCGTCTTGCGCCTGCCGCTTGGTGCCGACGAACAGGATGCGGCCGCCCTTGGCCGTGGTGTCACTCACCGCCTGCAGCGCGCGGTGCAGCAGCGGCACGCTCTGGGCGAGGTCGATGATGTGAATATTGTTGCGGGTGCCGAAGATGAAAGACCCCATCTTCGGGTTCCAGCGGTGGGCCTGATGGCCGAAATGCACGCCAGCTTCCAAAAGCTGACGCATGGTGAAGTCAGGAAGCGCCATAATCTTCTCCGGTTGATCCGCCGCGGACTTGTGTGAGCCCCCTAAAGGGACCACCGGACGGCCTTTTTGACCCATTGTCGGGGCCTAAAGCCACGGTCCGCGTGAGTGATGGTGGGGCTTATATAGGCGGGGATTTGCCGATGCAAGGCGGACCTAAAGCGCCTCGACCAGCACCACGCCGGGCACCGCCTTGATGGCGCCGGCGATCTGCGGCGAGACCTTGAAGCGGCCGGGCAGCTTCACTTCCACCTCGGTGCCCTGCTCCAGCATCAGCACCATGCTCACCTCGCCGTCGCCATTCGCAACGGCGCTGCGCGCGATCGGCTCCAGCCGCTTGGCCACCGCCTCGATCGGCGCTTCATTGCGCAGGAACACGCGCAGGCCCTTGTTGAGATTGGCGGCCGCCTCATCGAGCGGCTCGGCCGATTGGATGCGCGCGCGCACCTCGTCGCCCTGCACTTCCGCCGACAGGAACAGCAAGACCGCGGAGCCCGGCTCCAAGAGATCGCGATGCTCGGCCAAGCCTTCGGAAAAAATCACCGCCTCGTAGTGGCCGGTCGGATCGGACAGTCCGATGATGCCCATCTTGCTCCCCGTTCGGGTGCGCCGCTCGGTGCGCGCGACCACGGTGCCGGCAACCCGCCCGGCCGTGGCGCCGGCTTTCACGGCGCGCGAAAAATCGGCCCACGACTGCACCCGCAGTTTTTTGAGCACGGCGGCGTAGTCGTCAAGCGGATGGCCGGACAGGAAAAATCCGACCGCCTCGTATTCGCGGCGCAGCCGCTCGGCCGGCAGCCACGGCTCGGCCTGCGCCAGCACGATGGGCTCGCGTGTACCGCCGCCGCCGAACAATTCGTTTTGCCCGATGGCTGCGGAATCGTGCGAACGCTGGGCGCGCGCCAGCACGGCATCCATGGCGGGGAACACGCGGGCGCGGTTGGCTTCGAATTCGTCGAAGGCGCCGGCTTGGGCAAGGCTTTCCAGCACGCGCTTGTTGACGGCGCGCGGATTGATGCGGTCGGCGAAGTCGGCGAGATCGGCGAATTTGCGGTCGCCACGCGCCGCGACAATTTCCTTCACCGCTTGCGCGCCGACACCTTTAAGCGCGGCCAACGCGTAGATGATCGTGTTGCCGTCCACCTCGAACGCCACGTGCGAACGGTTGATCGAGGGCGGGTCGACCTTGATGCCGAGGCGCTCGGCCTCGGCGCGGAATTCGGCGAGCTTGTCGGTATTGCCCATGTCGAGCGTCATCGACGCCGCCAGGAACTCGACCGGGAAATTCGCCTTCATATAGGCGGTCTGGTAGGCGACCAGCGCGTAAGCCGCGGCGTGGCTCTTGTTGAAGCCGTATTCGGCGAAGCGCTCGAGCAGATCGAAGATGGCGTCGGCCTGGTAGCGCTCGATGTTATTTTTTATCGCACCCTCGACGAAATTGTTGCGCTGCGCCTGCATCTCCTTGCGAATTTTCTTGCCCATGGCGCGGCGCAGCAGATCGGCCTGACCGAGGGTGAAGCCGGCCAGGATCTGCGCGGCCTGCATCACCTGTTCCTGATAGACGATGACGCCGAAGGTCTCTTTCAGGACGGATTCGAGCTTGGGATGAATGTAATCGGGCTGCTCCATGCCGTGCTTGCGCGCGCAATAGGTCGGAATGTTCGCCATCGGACCGGGGCGATAAAGCGCGACCAGGGCGATGATGTCCTCGAAACGGTCGGGCCGCATGTCGAGCAGCGCGCGCCGCATGCCGGCGCTTTCCAGCTGGAACACGCCAACCGCTTCCGCGCGCGTCAGCAGATCGTAGGTTTTCTTGTCGTCGAGCGGGATGGCGGTGAGATCGATGTCGATGCCGCGCCGGGCCACCAGCGCGACCGCGGTTTGCAGCACCGTGAGCGTCTTCAGGCCGAGAAAGTCGAATTTCACCAGCCCGGCCTGCTCCACCCATTTCATGTTGAACTGAGTGACCGGCATATCGGATTTCGGATCGCGATAGAGCGGCACCAGTTCGGTGAGCGCGCGGTCGCCGATCACGATGCCGGCGGCATGCGTCGAGGCGTGGCGGGTGAGGCCTTCCAGCTTCTTGGCGATGTCAAAGGCGCGCTTGACCACCGGATCGCCATCGCGCTCGGCCTGTAGTTTCGGTTCGCCCTCAATGGCTTGTGCCAGCGAGATCGGACTGGTCGGGTTCTGCGGCACCAGCTTGCAGAGCTTGTCCACCTGCCCGTACGGCATCTGCAACACGCGGCCGACGTCGCGCAGCACGCCGCGCGCCTGCAAGGTGCCGAAGGTGATGATCTGCGCCACCTGGTCGCGGCCGTAGCGCTCCTGCACGTAGCGGATCACCTCGTCGCGGCGGTCCTGGCAGAAATCGATGTCGAAGTCCGGCATCGACACGCGCTCGGGATTGAGGAAGCGCTCGAACAGCAGACCGAAGCGGATCGGATCGAGGTCGGTGATGGTCAATGCATAGGAGACCAGCGAGCCGGCGCCCGAGCCGCGGCCGGGGCCGACCGGAATGCCTTGCGCCTTCGCCCATTGGATGAAATCGGCGACGATCAGGAAGTAGCCGGGATATTTCATGCCGGCGATGATGCCGAGCTCGAAGTCCAGCCGTTCGCGATATTCGTCCGCGCTATGGCCTTCCGCCACGCCCGCTGTGGTGAGCCGTTGCGTGAGGCCCAACTCCGCGCGCTTGCGCAGCTCATCGGCCTCATCGACCACGCTGTCGCCCTCCGCGCGATGCGAAAAGCGCGGCAGGATCGGCTGATGGGTGTGTGGACGGAACGCGCAGCGTTCGGCGATCTCGACGGTGTTGCTGAGCGCCTCCGGCAGATCGGCGAACAGCGCGACCATCTCAGTGCGGCTCTTGAAGCGGTGCTCGGCGTTGAGCTGGCGGCGGTCGCTCTCTGCGAGCAGCCGCCCTTCCGCGATGCAGATCAGCGCGTCATGGGCCTCGTGGTCGGCGGCGCCGGCAAAATACGGCTCGTTGCTGGCGACCAGCGGAAGGCCTTTGCTATACGCGAGATCGATCAGCACCGGCTCGGTCATGCGCTCATGGGCGGTGCCGTGCCGCTGCAACTCCACATAGAGCCGATCGCCGAACAGCTTGATGAGCGCATCGAGCCGCGTGGTGGCGAGATGGCTCTGCCCCGCCGCGATGGCGCCATCGAGCGGCCCGCCGGGCCCGCCGGTGAGCGCAATGATGTCGCCAGTCTCGCCCTCCAGCCATTCGAGCTTGAGGCGCGGCGGCTCGTTCGGCGGCGTGTCGAGGAAGGCGCGCGAGGACAGCCGCATCAGGCTGCGATAGCCGGCGTCGCGCGCGGCCAACAGCACGATGCGCTCGCGCGGGGCCGGCGCGTTGGCATTGCGGGCGCCATGGTCGGTGTCGCCGAAATCGATGGCGAGCGCGCAGCCGACGATCGGCTGGATGCCGGCGGAAGCCATTTTTTCGGAGAATTCCAGCGCGCCGAACATGTTGTCGGTGTCGGTGAGCGCCAATGCGGCCTGTTTGTCGGCCTTGGCCAGTTCGGCCAGCCGCGCAATGGGAATCGCGCCTTCCAGCAGCGAATAGTTCGAGTGCACGTGCAAGTGCACGAAATCGAGAGCGGCCATATCTGCCCGAAAGTTTGGGTGATTCCTTCGTGGCACCCAGAGTGGGGATGGACGCCGCTCAAGTCCACCACCAAGCGCGCGCCGACACCGGCTATGCCGGTTTTACACAGGGCTCCGCCTCGTTTTTCCCGTCATGCCCGGCTTCAGGCGCGAAGGCGCCTTTAGCCCGGCCATGACTACGCGCGTATGCAACGTACGACGCGGCACAACCTACAAATTACTGAACACCTGCGACCAGATGGCGATCATGCCGACGAACAGCGCGAGCGACGCCAGCGCGGCGGCTTCTTGGATCACGGCTTTGAACATGGTTCTCTCCCTAGAACGAAGTAAGAACATAGTTCATGTTATGTTCTTCTGTCAAGCGTGGCGCTGGCCCCTTTCGACCTCCTCCCGGAAACAGTGGTTTCTTTTAGTCCCGGTAATAATGCCAGTTAGCGTTTTATCGTTCGGGAGAGCGTCTGAAGCCCGTCCAACGAGGAGGCCCCGGCATTGCTCCGCGCTTGCCGGGTCTTTTTTTAGGCCGCCTTGGTGCTGGCCGGATCAAAAGGGCCAATTCACGATCAATGCCGCAACGCCAAAGACTCCCAATGTCATCGCGGTCATTACATAAAGCTGCCCAACGATCCAAACGCGAAAGATACGCAATGGCTCGCCCCCTCTTGCTCTCCCGAAAAAGAGCATGATGATTCCAGCCGCAATCAAAATAATTCCACCTGTGAAATTCATAGCATTCTCCACTCCACTAGCGCTGTCACAATATCACAGAGTTTCTTAGGCCGTCTCAGTTGGCGGCCTCATACATCGCGGCCCTACTCCAACTCCACCACCAGCCCCTCGCGCAACGTCACGCGCCGGTCCATGCGGGAGGCCAACTCCATGTTGTGGGTGGCGATGATGGTGGCGAGCCCCGAGGCGCGCACCAGCTGCGTCAGCGCCGCGAACACGTGGTCGGCGGTGTGCAGGTCGAGGTTTCCGGTCGGCTCGTCGGCCAGCAGAATGCGCGGCGCATTGGCGACCGCGCGCGCGATGGCGACCCGCTGTTGCTCGCCGCCGGAGAGTTCCGCCGGCCGGTGGGTGAGCCGGTCGCTCAGGCCGAGATAACTCAAAAGCTCGACCGCGCGTTTCTTGGCCTCGCCGCGCGTGAGGCCGGCAATCATCTGCGGCAGCAGCACGTTCTCCAGCGCGGTGAATTCCGGCAGCAGATGATGCGATTGGTAGACGAAGCCGATTTCGTTGCGGCGGATGCGGGTGCGCTCGGCATCGGGCAGGATCGCGGTGGCGCGCCCGTCGATAAAGACGTCGCCGTGGTCGGGATGCTCCAAGAGGCCGGCGATGTGCAGCAGCGTCGATTTGCCGGCGCCCGAGGGCGCCACCAGCGCCACCGATTGCCCGGGCCAGATCGCCAGTTCCGCGCCATTGAGGATGTGCAGCGCCTCGTCGCCCTGCCGGTAGGTGCGCTCGACCCCATGCAGGAACAGGATAGGGATTTCCGCGTCCGGCTCCTGCGCCACCTCGATGCCGTCCGCCATGACGGTGTCACTCATAGCGCAGCGCCTCCACCGGATCGAGGCGCGCCGCGCGCCAGGACGGATAGAGCGTGGCGAGGAACGACAGCACCAGCGCCATCACCACCACCGCGCTGGTCTCGGCCGTGTCCATGTCGGCGGGCAGATGCGAGAGGAAATAAAGCTCGGGCGAGAACAGCTCGGTATTGGTGAGCCAAGACAGGAACTGGCGGATGGTCTCGATATTCAGGCAGACCACGATGCCGAGCAGGAAGCCGACCAGCGTGCCGACCACGCCGATGGCGGCGCCGGTGATCAGGAACACGCGCATGATCGAGCCTTGCGTGGCGCCCATGGTGCGCAGGATGGCGATGTCCTGGCCCTTGTCCTTCACCAGCATGATCAGCCCGGACACGATGTTGAGCGCCGCCACCAAGACGATGAGGGTCAAGATCAGGAACATCACGTTGCGCTCGACCTGCAGCGCGTTGAAGAAGGTGGCGTTGCGCTGGCGCCAATCGATCATGAAGATCGGCCGGGCGGCCGCGTCCTGCACGGATTTTCGGTAGCGGTCGATGCGGTCGGGATTGTCGGTATAAACCTCGATGGCGGTCACGTCGCCGGCGCGGTTGAAATAGGCCTGCGCCTCCTTCAGCGGCATGAACACGAAGGCTGAGTCGTATTCCGACATGCCGATCTCGAACACCGCGGCGATCTTGTAGACCTTGATGCGCGGCATGGTGCCCATGGGCGTGACCGCGCCGCGCGGCGCCACCAGCGTGATGTTGTCGCCCGAACGCAGCGAAAGCTGGTCGGCGAGCCGGCGGCCGATCGCCACGCCCTGCCCTTCGTCGAAGCCGCCGAGCGTGCCCTGCTTGATGTTATTGATGACGGACGGCAGCCCTTCCAGGTCCTTCAGGCGGATGCCGCGGATCAGCACACCGCCGGCGTTGAACGGCGAGGACGCCAGCGCCTGGCCTTCCACGATCGGCGCCGCCAGCCTGATGCCTTTGACGCCGGCGATGCGCGCGGCAACGTCTTCCCAATCGGTGAGCGGCTTTTCCAACGGCTGGATCAGCAGATGGCCATTGAGGCCGAGAATCTTGTCGAGCAATTCCTTGCGAAAGCCGTTCATTACCGCCATCACGATGATGAGGGTGGCGACGCCCAGCATGATGCCGAGGAAGGAGAACCCGGCGATCACCGAGATGAATCCTTCCTTGCGCCGCGCCCGCAGGTAGCGCAGCGATAGCATCCATTCGAACGGCGAAAAGGGCCGCGTCCCGTTGGGCTCGGTCATTGATGGTTGGTTCCCGCGTTCGGATTTTCACACGATTCTGTCGATTTCAAGCCGGTTATATCGGCCAAAGCTCTTGGCCGCACACAGGATTGTTGGCTTGGACTTTCCCCTCCCCCACGAGCTTTTGCGAGTGGTGGGGATGGGTTAGGGGTGGGGGGAAGAAGCGTTGCAGGCTGGAAGCTCTACCAACGCACCTAAGCGCCCCCACCTCGCCCGCGCCGTGAAGGCCCTGGAAGGCAAGCGCCTCACGTAGCGGCAACCTCACTAATGAGGATTTCGAATTTATGGCCGCGCGTTTTATGTGCTGGCGAAAGAAACGAAAGCGCAAATAAAAAGCCCCGGACGCTGCCGGGGCTTTGAATGAATGGAAAGTTTAGGGTCGAGGTTTAATTGTATCAGCGGCTACCGAAGTAGTAGTTGATGCCGAGTAGGACCTCGTCCGAACGTGTGCCGATGTACCACGTCCGATTCTGAAGCGGGAAAGAAACATCAAACGTGCCATAGTCGGTATGTCGATATTCGGCTTTCACACCCAAATTGGGCATCACGCCAGCCTCGACGCCAGCGCCGACCGTCCACCCAGTGCGGGTCGCGGAAGCAGTCTCGGTAGTGCCGGCAGGCGCATTCGGGTTATTAGTTCCGATTTGAACTCGGGTAAGGTTCACTTCACCCCAGGCGAGCCCACCGGTCCCGTAGAACAAGACATTATTTGCCGCGTACCCGATGCGGCCTCGCGCAGTTCCGGACCAAGTCAGTGTGACCTGACCAAAGCTGCCATCGTTAGCCCCGATCCCCGAAACGCCCCCATTTTTACGCGAGACATCAGCCTCGACACCCAACACTGCGTGCGGGCCGATCATATAATTGTAGCCCGCCTGGAAGCCGGCGAAGACATCATGAAAACTGCCTGAACGGTCCGAATTGCCCGGCGCCCCGGTGTCGGTGTGAATGCCACGGAAGTCGTAACTCTCCCAATCATATCCGAGATGGGCTCCGAGATAGAATCCGCTCTAGTTATAGGCAGGCGAGACGACTGGAGCTTTGTGGATCGACATGTCCGCCGCGAGTGCAGGCGCGCCGCAGAACACAGCGGCAACGATTGCCGCGACGAAAAGCTTTTTCATTGAAATACTCCCGGTTTACTCTGCAAACAAGTAACCGCATCCCGTGTCTTGGGGCTATGATATTTCGGCCACAATGCTCGGAAATCCGCAGCCGCGTCCTGAGGCCGCTCACGATCCGCTCTTAGCTCTTGCTTCCCGTTTTTTCGGGCGGCTTATGGGCTTTTTCGGAGTCATGCTCTTGCTCGGCTTCGGGGCGCATTCAGCGGAGGGAAAGATTCAGCGCGACAGCAAATCGAGCGCCGCGGCCGGGCTCATCATCTCGCGCGAGCCGCCGGCGCGCTTTTTCACCTCAACCTTGCCCTCGGCCAGCCCGCGCGGGCCGATCAGCACCTGCCAGGGGATGCCGATCAGGTCGGCGGTAGCGAATTTGGCGCCCGGCCGCTCGTCGAGGTCGTGATAGAGCACCTCGACACCCTTGGCGGTGAGGTCTTTGTAGAGCTGCTCGCAGGCCGCATCGGTGTCGGCCGCGCCCTGCTTCAAGTTGAGGATGGCGACCTTGAACGGCGCCACCGGCTCCGGCCAGATGATGCCGGCCTCGTCGTGCGAGGCCTCGATGATGGCGGCGACCAGCCGGCTCGGCCCGATGCCGTAGGAGCCCATGTGCACCGGCACCTCGCCGCCTTCGCCGGTGGCCACCACGGCCTTCATCGGCTCGGAATACTTGGTGCCGAAATAGAAGATGTGGCCGACCTCGATGCCGCGCGCCGACACTTGTTTGTCGGCCGGGACTTTGGCGTAAGCGGCCGCATCGTGCATGTCGGACGTGGCGGCGTATTGTGCCGTCCACTTGTCCACGATCGCCTGCAAGCCGGCGATATCGTCGAAATTCACGTCCGCTGCCGGCACCGGCAGATCGAGAGTGTCCTTGTGGCAGAACACCTCCGACTCGCCGGTGGAAGCGAGGATGATGAATTCATGGCTGAGGTCGCCGCCGATCGGGCCGGACTCCGCGCGCATCGGGATCGATTTCAATCCGAGCCGGGCAAAGGTTCGCAGATAAGCGACGAACATTTTGTTATAGCTGTGACGTGCGCTGTTCTGGTCCAGATCAAACGAGTACGCGTCTTTCATCAGGAATTCTCGGCCGCGCATCAGCCCGAAACGCGGGCGAACCTCGTCGCGGAACTTCCACTGGATATGATAGAGATTGAGCGGCAGATCCTTGTACGAGCGCACATAGGCGCGGAAGATTTCGGTGATCATCTCCTCGTTGGTCGGCCCGTACAGCATGTCGCGCTCGTGCCGGTCCTTGATGCGCAGCATCTCCTTGCCATAGGCCTCGTAACGCCCGCTTTCGCGCCACAGATCGGCGGACTGGATGGTCGGCATCAGCAGCTCGATCGCGCCAGAGCGGTTCTGCTCCTCGCGCACGATCGCGCAGATCTTCTGCAATACCCGGAAGCCGAGCGGCAAGAAGGCATAAATGCCGGCGGCCTCCTGCCGCATCATGCCGGCGCGCAGCATCAGCCGGTGCGAGACGATCTCCGCCTCTTTCGGTGTTTCACGTGAAATCGGCAGAAAGAAGCGGGACAGGCGCATTGCGGGCGGCTCGGAATCGAGGGCGGCTGGGGCCCTTGTGAAAGCGGATCGGCCGGAAAAACACAAGGCGCCCGGCTGCCTCAGATCGCGACACTACTTATGCGCGATGTTTTCGCCTATTCTCCCTGCTAAGTCTATCGTCAGCCGACCGCTGGACGAGACCCGGAAAGCGGTAGGACTAAAAAATAGGCAGCCCGCATCTGGATCGCGAAGCGCACCACCAAAGACCGTGAGCGGCGCGCCGATCATGCTCGATGTCCCGATCGTGATCGACCGCTGACGGAATCGTGGTGACAGCACGGCGACGATCGGTTAATGTCATACATCCGTGAGATTGGAGAGTTCGGCGCTCTAAGCCGGCCCCAAGCTGCGGTCCAAGTCTTGGGAGGGAAGCAAGTCCTCGGCGCGAAAAAACGCCGCCGCCTCGAACATAACGCGAATAAAAATCGGGGATGAGGATTTCGATCTGCGACGAGCAGGGCTTGGTGCCCTGCTCTTTTTTTATGTCGCACGCTGGCGATTGGCGTGCCGCTTCAGGAATGCGGCGGCTTGGCAATCTGCTTGAGGAATTCGTACGGGATCAGGTCGAGCACGTAGACCGCATAGAGAATGCCGAACACAACGCTCGCGGCCACCGTCGTGTAGATCAGCTTCGTCCAGAGCCGATGCACCGCCGGCGCGCCCGGGTCGGTGCCGGGCGCCACCTCGCCGCTCTCCTGCTGGCTGTGCACGCCCCACGGCAATATGGCGAACAGCACCACCCACCAGATGATGAAATAGAACGCGATGACGGTGCTAACGGCCATGAAGGATTACGCTTGCTCGAGTTCCACCAGCGTGCCGCAGAAATCCTTCGGGTGCAGGAACAGCACCGGCTTGCCGTGGGCGCCGATCTTCGGCTCACCGTCGCCCAGCACGCGCGCCCCTTGCGCCTTCAAGGCGTCGCGGGCGGCGCGGATATCGGGCACCTCGTAGCAGACGTGGTGGATGCCGCCGTCGGGATTGCGCTCGAGGAACTTGGCGATTGGAGAATTTTCTCCCAGCGGCTCTAACAGCTCGATTTTGGTGTTCGGCAGCGTGATGAACACGGTGGTGACGCCGTGCGCGGGCTGCGCCACCTGGCCGGAGACTTCCGCGCCCAAAGTGTCGCGATAGATCGCTGTCGCCTTGGCGATGTCGCGCACCGCGACGGCGACGTGATTGAGACGGCCGATCATTGAATTCCTCTGCAAGGCGTTCCGGCGACCCAAGTCGGCTTTAGCCGACTTGGGCATTATGAATGCAGACATCGGGTAAACCCGATGTCTGTGTCATCATACTGTCAACACGTGCACGTGGCACATCGGCTTTTTGCCCCAGCGCTCGGCCACCGCGGCGCGCACCGCGCGGCGGATCGCCTCCGCCACCGCGTCGGGATCGCTGCGGCGCTTGCGCGGCAGCGACTCCAACGTCTCCAGCACGGCATCGTTGACCGCCTCGGCGATGAGCCCGCCGTCGCGGTCGCGTTCCGGAATGCCGATCAGATCGAGTTCGGGATCGGCCGCCAGTACGCCTTTATCGTTGAGCGCGAGCGCAACCGATACCGCGCCGGCAAAGCTCAAGCGCTTGCGGTCGGCGACGGTGCGCGCGTCGGCTTCGACCAGCAGCGTGCCGTCCTTGTAGAGCCGCCCGGACGGCACCTCGTCGATGATCCCGGCCGTAGGCGAAAGCCGCACCAGATCGCCATTGCGGCATTGGATGACTTCTTTGATCCCGCAGCGGCGGGCGAGCGCGGCGTGCTCCGACAGATGCAAGGCCTCGCCGTGCACGGGGACGAGGATCTTCGGCTTGACCCAGCCGATCAGCTCTTCGAGTTCGGCGCGGCGCGGATGCCCCGACACATGCACCATATGCGTGCGGTCGGTGATCACCGTGATGCCTTGGTCGATCAGCCCATTGATGATGCGGCCGACCGCTTTTTCGTTGCCGGGAATGGTACGGGCGGAAAAAATTACGGTGTCGCCGCGCGACAGCGTGACGTCCGGATGCTGGTCCTCGGCGATGCGCGAGAGCGCCGCGCGCGGTTCGCCCTGGCTGCCGGTGCACAGCGCCACCACCTTGTTGGGCGGCAGATAGCCATAGGCATCGACCGGGCGCAGGTCCTGCACGCCCTCCATGTATCCGGTCTCGCGCGCGACCTGGATGATGCGCTCCATGGCGCGGCCGACCACCACCACCTCGCGGTTGGCGGCGCGGGCGGCGTCGATCACCGTGCGCAGGCGCGCCACGTTGGAGGCAAAGGTGGTCACCGCCACGCGTCCGCGCGCGGCTTTCACCAATTCGGTGATGGTCTTGCCCACATCGGCTTCGGACGGCGAGCGGCCGTCGCGCACCGCATTGGTGGAATCCCCGACGATGGCGAGGCAGCCGGCGTCCCCGAGCGCGCGCAGCTTCTTTTCGTCGGTGACGTCGCCCAGGATCGGGGTCGGATCGATTTTCCAGTCGCCGGTGTGCAGCACCGCACCGCAGGGCGTGCGGATGATGAGCGCGTTTGACTCAGGGATCGAATGCGCCATCGAGACCAGTTCGATATCGAATGGGCCGACCTTGAAACGGCCGCCGAGCGGCACGATCGTGACTGGAATTTCCGGCGCGCCCGGCTCGCCCGCGCGCTTGGCCGCCAGCAACGCGGCGGTGAACGGCGTGGCATAGACCGGAACCTTCAGCTTTGGCCACAGATCGAGGACCGCGCCGTAATGGTCTTCATGCGCATGGGTGAGCACCAGGCCGACGAGATTTTTGCGCTCCTGCACCAGATAGCGGATGTCGGGAAAAATCAGATCGATGCCCGGCAGATGCTCTTCCGAGGCAAACGACACGCCGAGATCGACCGCGAGCCAGCTGCGGCGGCGCTCGTCGCCCAGGCCGTAGATCGACAGGTTCATGCCGATCTCGCCGACGCCGCCGAGCGGCGCGAACACCAGTTCCTGCTTCGTATGCGGCATAATCAGCGTGACCCAAGTTCGAATACTTCGCCGGCGGTGACGGTCGCGAGTCCGCTCGGCTGCTCGACCTGCAGCCGGCCGCCCTCGTCGAGCCCGTGGAAGCGGCCGCGCAGCTCGCGCTCCGGCAAGCGCACCCGGATATCCTCGCCGAGCCCGGCGGCGCGCGCCAGCCAGTCGGCGCGGATCGTCGCAAAGCCGGCGCCGCTTTGCCACTGCGCCAGCCGGCGCAGCATCGCCGCCGACAGCGCGGCAAACAAGGCCTCGGGCGTCACCAGCGCGCCGGCAAGGCTCAAATTGTTGGCCGGAAAAACCGTGTCGCGCGGGTGATTGGTGCAATTGACGCCGAAACCGATGACGACCGCGAACACCGGACCGCTCTCGCCCTCGATCAGGATGCCGGCGAGCTTGTCCGGCCCCAGCAGCAAATCGTTCGGCCATTTCACCTTGAACAGCGGCCCCAGCCGCGGCGCGCAGTCGCACAAGGCATCGTGCAGCGCCAGCGCCGCCACGAACGACAGTTGCGGCGCCAAGGGCTTGGGCGACGGCTCGCTCAGCAGCAGACTGGCGTAGAGATTGCCCGGCGGCGAGGCCCACGCGCTGCCGCGCCGGCCGCGCCCCGCGCTCTGGCTAGACGCTGTGATCCATAGCGGCCCGCGCTCGCCGGCGCGCGCAAGCGTGAGTGCCTCGGCATTGGTGGAGCCGAGCGTTTCGTAAGCTATGTGCCGGACCCCCGCCAGGTCCGTGGCTTCGCGGTGCATCTTGCTTGCGCGCGATCTTGACCGAAAACCGGTTCCCACTTTTCGGGATCGCGCGTCAGAATAGCGATTTCGCCGCCACCGTCGCCGCGTCCAGGATCGGGGCGGGATAGGCGAAGAACAGCATAACGGACAGACCCGACACGCCCAGCACCAGCCGCAGCAGCCCCGGCATGCGCTCGAAGCCCTTCACCGGCTCGTCGAAATACATGATCTTGACGATGTTCAGATAATAATAGGCGCCCACCACGCTGCTCAGCACGCCGATCACCGCGAGGGTATAGAGCCCGGCCTTGATGGCGGCGAGGAACACATAGAACTTGGCGAAGAAGCCGGCGAGCGGCGGAATGCCGGCGAGTGAGAACAGCAGCATGGCCAGGAAGAACGCCATGGTCGGATGGGTGCGCGCGAGCCCGGCGAGATCGCTGATATTTTCCACATACATGCCGTCGCGCCGCATGCTCAGGATCACCGCGAAGGTGCCGAGCGTCATCGCCACATAGATCGACATATAGACCAGCACGCCCTGCACGCCTTCCGGCGTTGCGGCGGCCAGGCCGACCAGCGCGAAGCCCATGTGGCCGATCGAGGAATAGGCCATCAGCCGCTTGATGTTGCGCTGGCCGATGGCGGCGAAGGCCCCTAACACCATCGAGGCGATCGAGACGAACACCACGATCTGCTGCCACTCATGGGTAATGCCGGGGAACGCCACCACGGTGGCGCGCACGAAAATGGCGATGCCGGCGACCTTGGGCGCGGCGGCGAAGAACGCGGTCACCGGCGTCGGCGCGCCTTCATAGACGTCGGGCGTCCACATGTGGAACGGCACCGCCGAAATCTTGAAGCAGAAGCCGACAAACATGAACACCAGGCCGAAAATCAGCCCGAGATTGGCGCCCTGCCCGGTGGCCTTGGCGATGCCGGCAAAATTGACGGTGCCGGTGAAGCCGTAAATCAGCGACGCGCCGTACAGCAGCATGCCGGACGACAGCGCGCCCAGCACGAAATACTTCAAACCGGCTTCGGTCGAGCGCACATTGTCGCGGTTCGACGCCGCCACCACGTAAAGCGGCAGGCTCATCATCTCGAGCCCGAGATAGAGTGCGATCAAGTCGTTAGCGGAAATCAGCAGCAGCATGCCGAGCGTCGAGAGCAGGAACAGCACGCCGTATTCAAATTTCTGCTGCTTCTCGAGTGTGAGCCAGTCGAGCGACAGCAGCAGCGCGCCGCCCGAGCCGGCGAGCGCTAACAGCTTGAGGAACCTGGCATAATCGTCGACGACAAAGCTGCCGCCGAATAATTCGCTGCGGCCGGAGGGCAACATCACCACGACCAGCGCCGCCAGCGCCAGCACGGCGACGCAGAAGCCGTTCACGATCCTTGCGCTGCGTTCGCTCTGGTGGACGCCGACGCCGACCATCAGCATCAGCATGGCGCCGCCCGCCAGCACGGCTTCCGGCAGGATCGGCAGCAGCGCTTGCCATTGCATCGATTGATTCATTGGGCGGCGCTCATGGGGATCATTTCGGCCCGTTCCATTTTGATGGCGGCGGCGCCCGTCGTTACATCTTTTGCCGGCGCATCGATCGCCGCCATGGCGTGCTTATAATTATCGAGCAGCTGGGTGACCGAGGCCGCCGACATGTCGAGCACCGCCTTCGGCGCCACCCCGAACAAAATGGTGAGCGCCACCAACGGCGTGAAGATCAGCACCTCGCGCCAGCCGATGTCCTTGATGCCGACCAGCGCCGGCTTCAAGTTGCCGAAGATCATCTTGCGGTAGAGCCATAAGGCATAGGCCGCCGACAGGATGACGCCGAACGTGGCAATCGTGGCCACCGCGGTATTGATCTTGAAGGTGCCGATCAGCGAGAGGAATTCGCCGATGAAGCCGGAGGTGCCCGGCAGCCCGACATTGGCGAGCGTGAACACCATGAACACCGCCGCGAACAGCGGCATGCGGTGGACCAGCCCGCCATAGAAGGCGATTTCGCGGGTATGCATGCGGTCGTAGACCACGCCGACGCAAAGGAACAGCGCGGCGGAGACGATGCCGTGCGAGATCATCTGGAAGATGCCGCCGGCCAAGCCTTGCGCGGTCAGCGCGAAAATCCCCATGGTCACGAAGCCCATATGCGCGACCGAGGAATAGGCGATCAGCTTCTTCACGTCCTCCTGCATCAACGCCACCAGCGAGGTGTAGATGATGGCGACCACCGACAGCGTGAAGATCAGCGGCGCGAAATCATGGCTGGCCGACGGGAACATCGGCAGCGAGAAACGCAGAAAGCCGTAACCGCCCATCTTCAGCAGGATGGCGGCGAGGATGACCGAGCCGGCGGTCGGCGCTTCCACATGCGCGTCCGGCAGCCATGTGTGCACCGGCCACATCGGCAGCTTGACGGCGAACGAAGCGAAGAAGGCGAGCCACGCCCATTTCTGTAAAGCCAGCGGGAAGCCGTGCCGCAGCAACGCCGGAATGTCGGTGGTGCCGGCATCCCAATACATCGCCATGATGGCGAGCAGCATCAACACCGAGCCGAGCAGCGTGTAGAGGAAAAACTTGAAGGTGGCGTAGACCCGGCGCGGGCCGCCCCAGACGCCGATGATCAGGAACATCGGGATCAGGCCGCCCTCGAAGAACAAATAGAACAGCACTAGATCGAGCGCCGCGAAGGTGCCGACCATGAGCGTTTCCAACACCAGAAACGCGATCATGTATTCCTTCACGCGCTTCTGGATCGAGGTCCAGCTCGCCAGGATGCAGATCGGCATCAGCGCGGTGGTGAGGATCACGAACGGTAGGGAAATGCCGTCCACCCCCATGTGATAGGAGGCGATGCCGAGCCACGGGTGCTTCTCGACGAACTGGAATTCCGGCGAAGTCGCATCGAAGCGCCACACCATCACCAGCGAGATGGCAAACGTAACCAGCGTCGTCCACATCGCCACCCAGCGCGCGGTGCCCTTGGCGAGCGCCTCGTTGCCGCGCACCAGCATGATGAACGCCGCGCCGAGCAGCGGCAGGAACGTGACAACGGAGAGAATGGGCCAATTGATATTCATCGTTTTTCTCTGCGCATGATCTTTACCGAAAACCGGTTTCCACTTTTCGGGATCATGCTAGTGCACCGCGAACATGAAGTAAGTGATGAAGGCGGCCGCGCCGATCAGCATGGCGAAGGCGTAGTGATAGAGATAGCCGGTCTGCAACCGCATCACGTTGCGGGTGACGTCGAGCACGCGGGCCGAGACGCCGTCGGGGCCGAAGCCGTCGATCAGCCAGCCATCGCCGCCCTTCCACAAGCCGCGTCCGATCCACTTGGTCGGCCGCACGAAGATCACTTCGTAAATCTCGTCGAAGTACCACTTGTTGAGCAGGAATTTGTAGAGCACCTCGTGCTGGCGCGCGAGTTCGACCGGGATATCCGGCCGGCGGATATAGAAGTGCCAGGCGATGACGAAGCCGACCGCCATCATCACGGTCGGCAGAATGCCGATCGTGAGCGGCACGTGATGCATGTCCTCGAGAACGGAATTGCCCTTGGCGAAGGTGAGCGACTCACGGAAGAAGCCCTCGACGCCGTGACCGGCGAAAATCTCCTTGAACGGCAGCCCGGCCATGATCGAGCCGAAGGCCAGGACGCCGAGCGGGATCAGCATCACCATTGGGCTCTCATGGGCGTCCTTCCAATGCTTGCGGTCGTGCGGCTCGCCGTGGAAGGTCTTGAAGATCAGCCGCCATGAATAGAACGAGGTGAGCAGCGCGGCGCCGACTGTGCAAATGAAGCCATAAAACGCCATGGGGCTCTTCGCCACAAAGGCCGCTTCGATGATCGCATCCTTGGAGAAATAGCCGGCGGTGAGCGGGAAGCCGGTGAGCGCCAGCGTGCCGATGATCATCACGATATAAGTGTACGGGATGCGGTCCTTTAAGCCCCCCATGTGGCGGATGTCTTGCTCGTGGTGCATGGCCAGGATCACCGCGCCGGAGCCGAGGAACAACAGCGCCTTGAAGAACGCGTGCGTGAACAAGTGGAACATGCCGACCGAATAGGCGCCGCAGCCCATGGCGACAAACATGTAGCCGAGCTGCGAGCAGGTCGAATAGGCGATGATGCGCTTGATGTCGTTCTGCACCAGGCCGACGGTGGCGGCGAAGATCGCCGTGGTGGCGCCGATGAAGATGACGAAACTCTGCGCGTTGGGCGCCAGCTCAAACAGCGGCGACAGCCGCGCCACCATGAACACGCCCGCGGTCACCATTGTGGCGGCGTGGATCAGCGCGGAGACCGGAGTCGGGCCTTCCATGGCGTCGGGCAGCCAGGTGTGCAGCAGGAACTGCGCCGATTTTCCCATGGCGCCCATGAACAGCAGCAAGCAGATGAGCGTGAGCACGTCCGGGTGCCAGCCAAAGAACCAGATGGTCTTGCCGGTCAGCGACGGCGCCTGCGCAAAGACGGTGTCGAAATCGATCGCCCCGACCAGCGCGAACAAGGCGAAGATACCGAGCGCGAATCCGAAATCACCGACCCGGTTGACCACGAAGGCCTTGATCGCCGCCGCGTTGGCTTCCGGCTTGTGATACCAGAAGCCGATCAGCAGATAGCTCGCGAGACCCACGCCCTCCCAGCCGAAATACATCTGCACCAGATTGTCGGCGGTCACCAGCATCAGCATGAAGAACGTGAAGATCGACAGATAGGCGAAGAAGCGCGGCCGGTACGGGTCCTCTTCCATGTAGCCGATGGAATAGAGGTGCACGAAGCCCGAAATCGTATTCACCACCACCAGCATCACCGCGGTGAGCGTGTCGATGCGCAGCGACCACTCCACCTTCAGGTCGCCAGACAGGAACCAGGTGAACACCGGCACGCGCTCATCGTAATGACCGAAGCCGACCTGCACGAAGGCGATCCATGACAGGATCATGGAGATCATCAGCAGCGTGGTGGTGATCAGTTCCGCCGTGCGCGATCCGGCGGCGGCCGGCTCGTGCCCATGGGTATCGTGGGCATCGTGACTTTGCGCGGCGTGCGCGGGCGCCGCATGCGTGCCGTGATCGGAAGCGGCAGCCCCCTCGTCCAGGCCCGGCGGCGGGCCCTCGCCGGGGCAGCGCGCCCGCGCGCCCGCGATCGCGATCAGCCCGGCCAGAATTGCGCCGAGTAGAGGTAAGAAGACGATCGCTTGATACATTTAAGCCCTATTACGTTTGCGCATGATCTTGTCCGAAAACCGGTTCCCACTTTTCGGGATCATGCGCTCAACCCTTCATCAGATTGATGTCTTCGACCGCGATCGAGCCGCGGTTGCGGTAATAGACCACGAGGATGGCGAGCCCGATCGCGGCTTCCGCCGCCGCCACCGTGAGCACCAAGAGCGCGTAGATCTGCCCGACGATGTCGCCGAGATGGCTGGAAAAGGCGACCAGATTGATGTTGACCGCGAGCAGTATCAGCTCGATCGACATCAGGATGATGATCACGTTCTTGCGGTTGAGGAAGATTCCGAAAATCCCGAGCGTGAACAGGATCGCGGCAACCGAGAGATAATGTCCGAGCCCGATGGTCATGTATTGCTCCCTAGGCCCTGCCCGGTGCGCACCTTGACGATTTCCATCGCCGTTGCCGGCGTGCGCGCGTTCTGCTCGGGGATGTTCTGCCGGCGCACGCGCTCCTTATGGCGCAGCGTGAGCACGATGGCGCCCACCATGGCGATCAGCAGGATCATGCCCGCGGCCTCGAAAAAATAGGCATAGCGGGTATAGAGCACGAGGCCGATCACCTCGATATTCGGCATCTTGGCCGCAATCGGCGCGGTGATCGCGTGCGGAACGCCGGGCCCGATCACCCAGGCGCCGACCACAAACAGCAGCTCGGCGAGAAAAATGCCGCCGATCAGCATGCCGATCGGCAAATATTGCAACGCGCCCTGCTTGAGCTCGGCGAAATCGACGTCGAGCATCATCACCACGAACAGGAACAGCACGGCGACGGCGCCGACATAGACCACGATCAGGATCATGGCGAGGAATTCGGCGCCCAGCATCACGAACAGCCCGGCCGCGTTGACGAAGGCGAGGATGAGATAGAGCACGGAATGCACCGGGTTCTTCGCGGCGATCACCATGAAGGCGCTCGCCACGCAAATGCCGGCAAAGAGATAGAAGAACAGCGCGACGACTATCATCTTCTCACCTGTAGGGCGCGTCGAGCGCCAGATTCTTGGCGATCTCGCGCTCCCAGCGGTCGCCATTCGCGAGCAGCCGCTCCTTGTCGTAGTAAAGCTCCTCGCGCGTCTCGGTGGCATATTCGAAATTCGGTCCCTCGACGATGGCGTCGACCGGGCAGGCTTCTTGGCACAGCCCGCAATAGATGCATTTGACCATGTCGATGTCGTAGCGCGTGGTGCGCCGCGTGCCGTCGTTGCGGCGGGGCCCGGCTTCGATGGTGATCGCCTGTGCCGGACAGATCGCCTCGCACAGCTTGCAGGCGATGCAGCGTTCCTCGCCGTTGGGATAGCGGCGCTGCGCGTGCTCGCCGCGGAAGCGCGGCGACAGCGGGCCCTTTTCGGCCGGATAGTTGAGCGTCGCCTTCGGCCCAAAGAAGTAGCGCAAGCCCAGAATCGTGGCGGTCACGAACTCCCAGAGGAACAGGCCCTTGGCTGCGCGATCGAGCCTCATCGCGAGCCTCCATTGTAGATTTGATACGCCGCAGCGGCGAAGACGACGACGAAGATCAACGGAAAACAATAGCGGTAGACGAAAATCGTCAGCTGCCGCGCGAGTTGCGGGTTGCGCAGAAACGCCGGTGCAGGGATTCCAAATGACTCAATCTTGCCGTCACGGATATGCGCCTCCTGTGAGCGGAGCGCGAACGGCAACCCCCACCGGCGGGCCCCAAGAGCCGCGATCAGTCCAATAACACCGCCAAAGATGCAGACAATGATCGTCATTGACCCCATCCCGTGTATTGCAGCACGGCGGCGACGATCACCACCATGGCCAGCGACATCGGCAGGAACACCTTCCAGCCGAGCCGCATCAGCTGGTCGTAGCGGTAGCGCGGCACGATCGACTTAACCATGGCGAACATGAAAAAAAACATCGAGGCCTTGAGCACAAACCAGATCACGCCCGGCACCCAGGTGAACGGCGGATAGGGTATCGGCGACAGCCAACCGCCTAAGAAAAAGATGGTGCCCATGGCGCACATGGTGCAGATCGCCACGTATTCGCCGAGCATGAACAACACGTAGGGCGTGGAGCCGTATTCCACCATGAAGCCGGCGACGATTTCCGACTCCGCTTCCACAAGATCGAACGGCGGCCGGTTGGTTTCCGCCAGCGCCGAGACGAAGAACACGATGAACATCGGAAACAGCGGCAGCCAGTACCAGTTGAACAGCCCGTAAGGCCCGTCCTGCGCCTTGACGATGGCCGTGAGATTGAGCGAGCCCGCGCACAGCAGCACGGTGATGATGACGAAGCCGATGGAGACTTCGTAGGACACCATCTGCGCCGCCGCGCGCAGCGCCGCCAGGAACGGATATTTCGAATTCGACGCCCAGCCCGCCATGATGATGCCGTAGACCATGAGCGAGGAGATGGCGAAAATGTACAAGACGCCGACATTGATGTCGGCGATCGCCCAGCCGGCATTGACCGGGATCACCGCCCAGGCGGCAAGCGCCAGCACGGTGGAGACCAGCGGCGCCAGCAGGAACACGCCCTTGTTGGCGCCGGCCGGAATCACCGGCTCCTTGAGCGCGAATTTCAGCATATCGGCGAAGGATTGGAACAGGCCCCAGGGCCCGACCACGTTGGGGCCGCGCCGCATCTGCACCGCCGCCCAGATCTTGCGGTCGGCATAAATGACATAGGCGACGGCGACCAGCAGGAACACGAGCAGCAGCAGGCATTCCGCCAGGATAATGATAAAGGGCCAGACATAGGCGAAGAAGAATTCGGTCATGTCCATGGCCGCTACTCCGCCGCCGTCTTAGTGGCCGCGTTGGCCAGGGCCGAACACTCGGCCATGGTAGCGGAGGCGCGCGCGATCGGGTTGGTGAGATAGAATTCAGGAACCGAGGAACGCAGCGGCGCCTTGTCCGTGCTGCCGGCGAGCTTGGCGAGCTTTTGGATATCGGCGGCATCGCCGGCCGCGATCTGGTCGATGCGCATGAAATGCGGGTGCGCGGCAAACAGCGCCTGCCGCAGTTGGGCTAAGGAATCGTACGGCAGCGTGTGGCCGAGCACCCCCGACAGCGCCCGCAGGATCGCCCAATCCTCGCGCGCGTCCCCGGGCGGGAACGCGGCGCGGTTCGCCATCTGCACGCGGCCTTCGGTGTTGACGTAAAGCGCCGATTTTTCCGGATAGGCGGCGCCGGGCAGGATCACGTCGGCGCGATGGGCGCCGCGGTCGCCGTGGGTGCCGATATAGATGACGAAGGCGCCCGGCGCGACCTCGATCTCGTCGGCGCCGAGCAGGAACAGCACGTCGACGCCGCCCTCCGCCATGTGCGCCACGTCGAGGCCGCCCGCCCCGGGAGTGAGCCCGAGATCGAGCGCGCCCACCCGTGAAGCGACACTATGCAACACAGAATATCCGTTCCAGCCGTCCTTGAGCGCGCCGAACTCGATCGCCGCCTTGGCCGCCAGCGCGGCAACGCCAGCGCCGTCCGCACGTGCCAGCGCGCCAGCGCCGATCATAATGAGCGGATGTGTCGCCGCCTTCAGCGCTTCGGCAAATTTGCTCTTGCCGAGATTGGCCAGGCTTTCGGTACCGGCGCCGAGATAGTCATACTTGTAGGTCAGGTCGGCTTTTTCGCCGATCAGCCCGATCGGGAAATTGCCGGCGCGCCAGCGCTTGCGGATGCGGGCATTGAGCACCGCCGCCTCGCGCCGCGGATTGGAGCCGACGATCAGCAGCGCATCGGCGCTCTCGATGCCGGCAATGGTGGCGTTGAACAGATAGCTGGCGCGGCCCCAGGCCGGATCGAGCGCCGCGCCGTCCTGCCGCGCGTCGATATTGGCGCTGCCGAGACGGCCGATCAGATCCTTGAGCGCATACATCTCTTCGACGCCCGCCAAATCGCCGACGATGGCGCCGATGCGCTTTCCCCCCGCCGTCTTCACCTTGCCGGCGATGGCGGCGAAGGCTTCCTTCCAGGTGGCCTGCTGCAAGCGGCCGTTCACGCGCAGATAGGGTTGATCGAGCCGCTGCGTGCGCAACCCGTCCACCACGTGGCGGGTCTTGTCGGAAATCCACTCCTCGTTCACCGCATCGTTGGTACGCGGCAGGATGCGCATCACCTCGCGTCCGCGCGTGTCGATGCGGATCGCGGAGCCGAGCGCATCCATCACGTCGATCGATTCCGTCTTGTTGAGTTCCCACGGCCGCGCCGCGAAAGCATAAGGCTTCGACGTCAGCGCGCCGACCGGGCAGAGATCGACCACGTTGCTTTGCAGCTCCGAGGTCATCGCCTGCTCGAGATAGGTCGTGATCTCCATGTCCTCGCCGCGACCGATGGCGCCGAGCTCCGGCACGCCGGCAACTTCGGCCGCGAAACGAATACAGCGCGTGCACTGGATGCAGCGCGTCATAATCGTCTTCACCAGCGGGCCGATATATTTCTCCTCCACCGCGCGCTTGTTTTCCTGATAGCGGCTGGCATCCACGCCATAGGCCATGGCCTGGTCCTGCAAATCGCATTCGCCGCCCTGATCGCAGATCGGGCAGTCGAGCGGATGATTGATCAGCAGAAATTCCATCACGCCTTCGCGCGCCTTTTTCACCATCGGCGTGCGGGTGCTGAGGACCTTCGGCGTGCCGTCCTTGTTGGGGGCGAGATCCTTCACGCCCATGGCGCAGGAAGCCTGCGGTTTCGGAATGCCCTGCACTTCGATCAGGCACATGCGGCAATTGCCGGCGATCGACAGCCGTTCGTGGAAGCAGAAGCGCGGAATTTCCGCACCCGCGGCTTCGCAAGCCTGGAGCAGCGTGTACTCCGGCGGAACGTCGATCTCTTTGCCGTCAACGATGAGCTTGGTCATGGTCTCAAGTCTTCACTCTATGCAATCCGGCGTCATCACTGCTGGGTATGCTCATGCTCGCCGCACCAGTCGTCGCGCTTGGTGGTCGACCAAGCCGGATAATGCCGGCCGTGGTCGGGCAGATCGGTGACGAGCGGTGACGGCGCGCGACGCCGGCACTGCCCGAGGATCGAGCGTTCGCGGCTCGGCTCATTTCCAGTCCCTTCCGCCGTCGGCCACCAGAACCTGCAATGGTTGCACCGCAAGTTCTTGTTTTCGAAGGTCATGGTTTTGCTCCACGGGTTTCCCCTTCCCTATTCCGCCGCCTCACGCACCGCGCCGTGGGCGTCGGCATTGCGCGTATATTCGTCGATGCGCCGCTCGATCTCGGGACGGAAATGCCGCAGCAGGCCCTGCACCGGCCAGGCGGCGCCGTCGCCGAAGGCGCAGATGGTGTGGCCCTCGATCTGGGTCGTGACCTCCATCAGCATGTCGATCTCGCGCTTCTGCGCGCGGCCTTCCGCCATGCGGGTGAGCACGCGCCACATCCAGCCCATGCCCTCGCGGCACGGCGTGCACTGGCCGCAGCTCTCGTGCTTGTAGAAATAAGAGATGCGCGCCATCGCGCGGATGATGTCGGTGGACTTGTCCATCACGATGACGCCGGCGGTGCCGAGCGCGGACTTCTTGTCGCGGCAGCCGTCGAAATCCAGCAGCAGCGAGTCGGCCTGGTCGGCGCCCGCCGGTACCAGCGGCATCGACGAGCCGCCGGGAATGACCGCAAGCAGATTGTCCCAGCCGCCGCGCACGCCGCCGGCATGCGTCTCAAGCAGCTCGCGCAGCGGAATGCCCATGGCCTCTTCCACGTTGCACGGTTTTTCCACGTGGCCCGAAATGCAGAACAGCTTGGTGCCGGTATTGTTCGGCCGGCCGATGGCGGCGAACCACGCCGCGCCGCGGCGCATGATGTCGGGCACCGCCGCGATCGACTCGACGTTCTGCACGGTGGTCGGGCAGCCATAGAGGCCGACATTGGCCGGGAACGGCGGCTTCAAGCGCGGTTGGCCTTTCTTGCCTTCCAGGCTTTCCAGCAGCGCGGTTTCCTCGCCGCAGATATAGGCGCCGGCGCCGTGGTGTAGGTAGAGATCGAAATCCCAGCCGTGCACATTGTTCTTGCCGATCAGCTTGGCCGCGTAGGCCTCGTCGATCGCCGCCTGCAGGCGTTCACGCTCGCGGATGAATTCGCCGCGGATATAGATGTAGCCGGCGTTAGCGCCCATTGCGCAACCGGCGATCAGGCAGCCCTCGATCAAGAGATGCGGGTCGTGCCGCATGATCTCGCGGTCCTTGCAGGTGCCGGGCTCGGATTCGTCGGCGTTGACCACCAGATAATGCGGGCGGCCGTCCGACTTCTTCGGCATGAACGACCATTTCAATCCGGTCGGGAAGCCGGCGCCGCCGCGGCCGCGCAGGCCCGACGCCTTGACGTCGTTGACGATCGCATCGCGGCCTTTTTCCAAGATCGCCTTGGTGCCGTCCCAGGCGCCGCGCGCGCGCGCGCCTTTGAGGCCCCAGTCGTGCAGGCCGTAGAGATTGGTGAAGATGCGGTCCTTGTCAGCGAGCATTCGTCATTCCCGTGCGCGTGCCGCGTAAATCGATTTGTCGGTGAGCGTGATCGGTCCGCCGGCCGGCGCCGACAATTGACGGTCCACCTGCGGACCGGGCTTGGGCGTCTTGCCGGCGGCGAATTGGTCGAGAACCTTGCCGAAGCTTTCCGCTGTCAGGTCCTCGTAATAGTCGGAGCCGATCTGTACCATCGGCGCATTGACGCAGGCGCCCAGGCACTCGACTTCGACCCAGGAGAACTTGCCGTCGGCGGTGACGTGGCCTTGGTCGCCGATGCGCTTGCGGCAGACCTTCTCGATATCGTCGGCGCCGCGCAGCCGGCACGGCGTGGTGCCGCACAGCTGCACGTGGACCTTACCGACCGGCGCCAGATTGAACATCGTGTAGAAGGTCGCGACTTCCAGCCCGCGGATATGCGCCGTGCCGAGGAAGTCGGCGACGTAACGGATCGCCACTTCCGGCAGCCAGCCGCCGGCCTGCGCCTGCGCGCGCCACAGCAACGGAATGATCGCCGATTGCTGGCGCCCTTCCGGATATTTGGCGATCTGCTGCTTGGCCCAGGCCAAGTTCTCCTTGCTGAAGGAAAACTCCTTCGGCTGCACTTCCGGCGGGGCGAGACGGCGCACGCTCATCGGTCGATCTCCCCGAACACGATGTCGAGCGTGCCCATGATGCAGGACACGTCGGCCAGCATGTGACCGCGGCACATGAAATCCATCGCGCTCAAATGCGCGAAGCCGGGCGCGCGGATCTTGCATTTGTACGGTTTGTTGGTGCCGTCGGCGACCAGGAAGACGCCGAACTCGCCCTTGGGCGCCTCGACCGCGGCATACACTTCGCCGGCCGGCACATGGAAGCCCTCGGTGTAAAGCTTGAAGTGCTGGATCAGCGCTTCCATGGAGCGCTTCATCTCGCCGCGCTTGGGCGGCACGATCTTGCCGTCGTCGACCGAGACCCGGCCTTGGCCCTCGGGGCTGCGCAGCTTTTCCAGGCACTGCTTCATGATTTTTACCGATTGACGCATCTCCTCCATGCGGATGCAGTAGCGGTCGTAGCTGTCGCCGTTCTTGCCGATCGGTATGTCGAATTCCATCTCGGAATAGCACTCATAGGGCTGCGCCTTGCGCAAATCCCAGGCCGCACCCGAGCCGCGCACCATCACCCCGGAGAAGCCGCGGTTCCAGGCGTCGGCGAGATTGACCACGCCGACGTCGACGGTGCGCTGCTTGAAAATGCGGTTGTCGGTGAGCAAGCCCTCGATGTCGTCGCACACCTTCAGGAACGGATCGCAGAAGGTATAGATGTCGTCGACCAGCTTGTTCGGAATGTCTTGATGCACGCCGCCGACACGGAAATAGGCCGCGTGCATGCGGCTGCCGGAGGCGCGCTCGTAGAAACTCATCAGAAACTCGCGCTGCTCGAAGCCCCACAGCGGCGGGGTGAGCGCGCCCACGTCCAACGCCTGCGTGGTGATGTTGAGGATGTGCGACAGCAGCCGCCCGATTTCACAAAACAACACGCGAATAAGCTGGCCGCGCTTGGGAAGTTGGATGCCTAAGAGTTTTTCCGCCGCCAGGCAGAAGGCGTGCTCCTGATTCATCGGCGCGACATAATCGAGCCGGTCGAAATAGGGCACCGCCTGCATATAGGTCTTGTGCTCGATCAGCTTCTCGGTGCCACGGTGCAGCAGCCCGATATGCGGATCGACGCGTTCGACCACCTCGCCGTCGAGTTCCAGCACCATGCGCAGCACGCCATGCGCGGCCGGATGTTGCGGCCCGAAATTGATGGTGAAGTTGCGTAGCGCGGTTTCCGCCATTTCACTTCGCCTTCTCGTCGCCCGGCAGCACGTAATCGGTGCCTTCCCACGGCGACAGGAAATCGAACGTCCGGAATTCCTGCGCCAGCCGGACCTTGTCGTAGACGACGCGCTTCTGCTCGTCGTCGTAGCGCACCTCGACAAATCCGGTGAGCGGAAAATCCTTGCGCAGCGGATGGCCCTCGAAGCCGTAGTCGGTGAGGATGCGCCGCATGTCCGGGTGACCGGTAAACAGCACGCCGTAAAGATCGAAGGTCTCGCGCTCGTACCAATCAACGCCGTGGAACACATCGATCAGCGAAGGCACCGGCGTCACCTCGTCGGTGGCGGCCTTCACGCGGATGCGCTGGTTCAGCCGCGGCGAGAGCAGATGATAGACCACGTCGAAGCGTTGCTCGCGGCTCGGCCAGTCTACCGCGGTGACGTCGATGATGCAGATGAACTGACAGGCCGCATCGTCGCGCAGAAAAGTCGCGACCTTGACGATGTCGGCGGCCTTTGCCGTTACGGCGAGCTCGCCGTGCGCGACCTCATAGCCGGTAACCGACGCGCCCAACGCACTCTTGATTGAGGCTCCGAGAGTTTCGAGCGCTTGATCCATGCCTCAGCCTTTTGGCGAGTAGCGAGCAGTTGGCGAATAGCGAGTAGCGAGTAGCGAGTAGTAAGAGTTATTCCTCATTTTTCGCTTCCCTATTCGCTACTCACTACTCGCTACTCGCTACTCACTATTCGCAGCTATCTTTCGATCGTGCCGGTGCGACGGATCTTCTTCTGCAACAGCATGACGCCGTACAGCAGCGCCTCGGCGGTCGGCGGACAGCCGGGCACGTAGATGTCGACCGGCACGATGCGGTCGCAGCCGCGCACGACGGAATAAGAGTAGTGATAGTAGCCGCCGCCATTGGCGCACGAGCCCATCGAGATCACGTAGCGTGGCTCCGGCATCTGGTCGTAGACCTTGCGCATCGCCGGCGCCATTTTGTTGGTGAGCGTGCCGGCGACGATCATCACGTCGGATTGGCGGGGCGAGGCGCGCGGGGCGAAGCCGTAGCGCTCGCAGTCGTAACGCGCCATCGCCATCTGCATCATCTCGACCGCGCAGCAGGCGAGCCCGAACGTCATCCACATCAGCGAGCCGGTGCGCGCCCAGGTGATCAGGTCGTCGACGGCGGTGATGACGAAACCCTTGTCGGCAAGTTCGTTATTGACGCCCACGAAAAACTCATCGTCGGCGCCGACCGGCTGGCCGGTGCGCGGATCGAGAATTCCTTGCGGCGCTGGTGCGACGAGCGTCATCGGGCCCTCAATCCCATTCGAGCGCGCCCTTCTTCCATTCATAGATGAAGCCGATGGTGAGCACGCCGAGGAAAATCATCATCGTCCAAAAGCCGTAGAGACCGATCTGGCGGAATGCCACCGCCCACGGGAACAGGAAGGTCACCTCGAGATCGAAAATAATGAACAGGATGGCGACCAGGTAGAAGCGCACGTCGAACTTCATGCGGGCGTCGTCGAAGGCGTTGAACCCGCACTCGTAGGCGGACAGCTTTTCCGGGTCGGGCTGTTTGTAAGCGACGATGAACGGCGCGATCAGCAGCACCAGCCCGATCACGAGCGCGACCGCGACGAAAACGACCAGCGGAAGATAATCCAGCAGCAATGCGCTCATGGCGACCTCTGCGTACAGCCCCGCGCCCTACCCGGAATACACCCGCCCCGGACTGCCCGGCGGCTCGAAACGGCGCCGTAGCCCCGCACAAAAAAGCCCTTACCGTGTGTGGAACAGCCTCAAGGACGGGAGCGGTTGAGGCTTAGCGCAGCGCACAATGGGTGGCAAGACGACATTCGAAGGCATCCACGGGCGCGCACACTTGCGTGGTCGCACCTTGCGTGTCGACGCGATTGACAGAGCCGCAAGCCGCCCTCGATAGTTGCCATGGGCGACATGAAGCGCAAAGACCGGGAAAACACGTATGATACCTATGCGACATTTCGCAGCCCTTCTCGCGCTGGCGGCCGCTGTCACTATCGGGACACTACCAGCGAAAGCCGACGACTACCCCACGCGAGTCGTTCGAATCATTGTTCCGTTCGGCGCCGGCGGGCCGACCGACGTCTACGCCCGCTCCATCGCCGAGGAACTGCGTAAATCTCTGCACGAGACTTTTATCATTGAGAACCGCCCGGGTGCCGGCACTACCATCGGCACCGATTACGTCGCCAAGGCTGCGCCCGACGGCTACACGCTGCTGATGGTGTCGGGCACGCAGACCGTCAACGAAACGCTCTACACCAAGAAGCCGTATCAGCTCATGCGCGACCTGGTTCCGATCGCGCCGCTGATCGACAGCGACCTGGTGCTGGTGGTGCACCCTTCCGTGCCGGCGAACAACCTGGCCGAGTTGCTCGCGCTGGCGCGGGCGAAGCCGGGCACGCTCAATTTCGGCTCATCCGGTCCGGGCTCGAACTATCACATGGCCGGCGAGCTTCTGAAAAATCTCACCGGCATCGACATCGTGCATGTGCCCTACAAGGGCTCGACCGGCATGCGCACCGATATCCTGAGCGGGCAGATCCAGATCCTGTTCGACAGCATCCCGACCATGGCGCAGATGATCAAGGCCGGAAACGTGCGCGCGCTCGGCACCAGCGGCAAGACGCGCTCGCCGAACCTGCCGGACGTGCCGACGATCGCGGAAGCCGGCGTCCCCGGGTTCCAGGCTACCTTGTGGGTTGGTTTCATGGCGCCGGCCGGCACGCCGCAGCCGATCGTGGAACTGCTCAACCGCGAGATCAGCAAAATTCTGGCGCGCCCGGATATCAAAGAAGCCTGGGAGAAGACCGGCGCCACGCCGGTTGTCATGACGCAACCGGAATTCAAATCGTTCATGGAGTCCGAGGTCGCGAAATGGACGAATATCATCAAGGCCAACCACATCCCGGCGATCAACTAGGCGCATGATCCCGAAAAGTGGGAACCGGTTTTCGGACAAGATCATGCGCAAGAAAAAAGCGAGTGACCGATGAATGAAATGAGCAAGCCAGCCGCGATCAAGGGCGAGGAGCATTGGACCGTCAAGGACGGCGGCGTGAAGCTGTTCCTGTTCGAGAAATGCGCCGGCGATCCGGCCAAGAGCATCGGCACTATCTTATTCGTGCACGGCTCGTCCATGGCCTCGCAGCCGACCTTCGATCTGCAGGTGCCGGGACGCCCCGACTCCTCGGCCATGGATCACTTCGCCCGCCGCGGCTACGACTGCTGGTCGCTCGACATGGAAGGCTATGGCCGCTCGACCAAAGACCGCGACAACAACGCGCCGATTTCGCAGGGCGCCGACGACTGCACTGCCGCCGCGCTTTATATTCAGAAGCTGCGCGGAAAACGGCCTCTGCTCGTTTACGGCATTTCCTCCGGCGCGCTGCGCGCAGGCCTTTTCGCCGAACGGCATCCCGAGATGGTGGCGCGGCTGGCGCTCGACGCCATGGTGTGGACCGGCGAAGGCTCGCCCACGCTGGAACAGCGGCGCAAGAGGCTGCCCGAGTTCATGGCCAAGAACCGCCGCCCGATCGACAAGGCGTTCATTCATTCGATCTTCGAGCGCGATCATCCCGGCACCGCCGAGGTGAAAGTGATCGAGGCCTTCGCCGACGCGGTCACCGCGCTCGACGATTCGGTGCCGACCGGCACTTACGTGGACATGTGTTCGCGGCTGCCGGTGGTGGACCCGGAAAAAATCACCGTGCCGACGCTGATCATGCGCGGGCAATGGGACGGCATCGCATCGATCGAGGATTTATTGAAATTCTTCGCCAAGCTGCCCAATCCCGACAAGCAGTTCTCGGTCATGGCCGGCATTTCGCATGCCAGCTTCCAGCAGAAGAACTACATGCTGGTCTATCACATTCTGGCGAGCTTCTTCGCGCAGCCGGCGCCGGTGTATCGCGGCTGAGCCGCGCCTCACGCCCCCAACTTATCGGCGAGATCGCTTAAATCCTTGGCCGCGAAATCGACGGGAACGGTCGGCGCGCCTTCGCCGGTACCGGGCCCATACTCGTCCGGCCGCGCCGTGTGACCGGTGCGCAAACCTAATTTCGCCGCCGCCGCGAGATCGTTGCTGTGCGCGGCCACCATCATGCATTGCTCAGGCTTGCAATCGAATGCCGCGCAGGCCGCGAGATAAACGCCCGGCTTCGGCTTGAAGTCGCGCGCGACCTCGGCGCCGAGGATCGCATCCCACGGAAAATTATTGCGGCGGGCGAGATCGACCATCAAAGAAATATTTCCGTTCGACACCGGCGCCAGCCAAAATTTTTGGCTGAGCCGCGCCAGACCCGCCGGCACATCCGGCCAGGCATCAAGGCGATGCCATGCGAGGTTCAAATCGCGCAGTGTCTCGTCCGACAGACCCTGCAGATGAAACTGCGGCAGGATGCGTTCGAGATTGCGCCGGTGCAGCACATCGAGCTTGGCAAACGGCTGCCGGCCGGAGCGCACCTCCTCCATTCCGGGCTGGTATTCGCCGCGCCAGGCGTCCGCGAAGGCCGTCCAATCGACCTTGTGGCCCAGAGCCCCAAAAAATTTTTCGGCCTCCCGGGCGACCGATGAGCGCCAGTCCACCAGGGTGCCGAACACGTCGAAAAACAGGGCTTTGACCGGGGTTTGGCGAGCGTTCACGGCGCGAATTCCATGCTCAAATGCGCCGGTTTCACGAGCCCGCAACCGTGGCTAAGTCATTGATAAAATGGCGGGAGCGACGGGACTCGAACCCGCGACCTCTGCCGTGACAGGGCAGCGCTCTAACCAACTGAGCTACGCCCCCGCGGGCGTGGATTCGAGTTATAGGCGCCCCCAAGCCAAGTCAAGGTAAACGCCGCTTCCCCCCGGGAAATTGCGAAAAAGCCTTATTTACCGCGAAGAATCGATGGTCAGACCGCCCCCGAATCGTCTATGCGGGCATAGTGTTTGGCGCTTCGCCAAACCTGCGGATTCAATGAGGAGGGTCCCACCGATGGCATTCGTTCCTGGAAAAGCTCCGTCAACGACACCAAAAGCTCCGACACCACCGACCGTCACGTTGAAGCATCTCTCAGCCGCGCTCGCGGAAACCCACGAGATGTCGAAGAAGCAGGCGGAAGCCATACTCGGCGATTTCGTCGGCAACATCGTCAAGCATCTGAAGAAGGGCGAGCGCATCCGCATCGGCGGCCTCGGCATCCTTCAGGTGCGCAAGCGCGCCGCGCGCATGGGCCGCAACCCGGCCACCGGCGAGGCGATCCAGATCAAGGCGAGCAAGAAGGTCGCCTTCCGCGCCTCCAAGGAATTGAAAGAGTCGGTCTGACCGATTTCAGGCCGGACCTTCCGGGGAAAATAACGGCAGGCTGGGAGCTGGCTAAGCTCCTGGCCTGCCGCTTTGCGTTTGAGCGCCCGCACCCTTGCGTCGCCCTGCAATCCGACGATATTGAGCGGCGAACGGGCGGTTAGCTCAGTTGGTAGAGCGCCTGCTTTACACGCAGGATGTCGGCGGTTCGAGTCCGTCACCGCCCACCAATCTTCGCCGCGAAGCGGCGAAGATTGTCCGCGGCAGCTTTAGCGAAGGCGGACTGCGCACCCTTCTCGCCGCTTCGATCGGCAAGCCAATCTTCGCAACGTCACCAAACGCAAACGGCGCCCGAAGGCGCCGTTTCCGCTATTGCCGCAGCCGGCTTTTCAGCGCGACAGGTAAAAGTTTATACCCAGTTTGATCTTGTCGTCCTCGCGCTTGTAGGCGTAGCTGAAGGCTGGCGAGGATGCGGGATTGTTGAAGTTTGCCGTCTGCCACCAAGTATGCTGCCATTCTAGACTCAGCGACGTTGGCACACCGAAAACCTGCAGCCACGATGGCTGGATTGCTCCGCCAAGCCCCAGAGTGGCAACCGGAACGGTCTTGGTGGTGGAACTCGAAACCGGTATGAAGTTGACCGTCAGTGTTTCGTTGAGGAAACTCACACCTCCGATTGCATAGAGCCAGACACCGGCCGGGAAAGTGGGACCGATTTTGACACCCGCTGTGCCCTCATAGTTGCTCTTTGTGCCAATGAAGCTCCCGTTCGGGAATACGTAATTGACTGACCAGCCCTGGTAATCGAATGAGAGGAAGGGGTTGACGACGAGATTATTGTTCCAAGGCCTGAACCCGTAACCGATATTGATGCCCGCTCCGAATGGATCTCGACGAGCCGAGTTCTGGTTAGTCGTTACACCGTTGAGTGACTCGATCCACGTCAATATGCCGACGGTTTCGTTGAGCGAAAAGCCACCGTTAAGGCCGGTGAAATAACGGCCTTCAGGTGGCGGACACGGCACCCGCATCCACCTTTCCATTGAAAAACCTAACCTCGCGTGTTGCCTTTTACCGACGAGATAAGTCGCTCCGGGATCGGAAAAGTCGGCCATTAGGTCGCCGGTGCGATAGAAAATCGACGCCGGTTTTGGTTCTCCCAGCTCAGACCACTCCCCCTGGTCAAAATCTTGATGAGCCCAGCAGTTCCTCGGATCTGCCAAGAGCTGCGCAACGGTCACCGGAGCAGCGGCGGCACTATGCGACCAGGCGATCGCCGCGCATCCAATCGCTAGCAACGGCACGAAACCGCGCACGGCAAGCGCTCGTGAACTGCCACCCGATAAACGCAACATGTCGTACCCCCTAGACGTCACCGACAGGCCCAAATGGAAGCATAGCGCCTCCGATTATCGGCGTGGCTGACCGGACCAACTGCATCGATCTTAGAGGAGGCGATCATTGGCCGCGTCATCAGAGCTGATGACAAGGAGCAAGGCTGTCAATTACTCACCGTTGAATGTTCGCGCGACTTTCGCGCCCGCTATGGGCGAAATCGCTACTCCAGACGCAACGGCACCTGCAGATCGTTGAGCTTGCGGATCAATTCCGTCATTCGGTTGCAGCCGGTCTTCTCCTTGATCCTGCGCAAATGCGTATAAACGGTGTTGAGGCTCACGGCGCGCGACCGCGCGTAATCGCCTATCGGGATGCCGGTTTGCAGCGCCTGCGCGACGCCGGCTTCCGCTTCGGTCAGGCCGAAGACTTCGCGCAAGATACGGATGGCCGCCGCATTGCGGCTCAGCGGATCGCGGATAAAGACGATGACGTCCGCAGCCGCCATCCCGCTATCGTGGCGGCGGCTGGGGAGCGGCCGCACCGAGACGACAAATGGCGGATTTCCGGACCGGCGCGGAGCCGCAAAATCCGTGGCAGAAGCATGCGACGCGTTAGCCCGAATTGCATGAACCGCCGTCAGCGCCCCGCCGTAGCGACCTTGCGTCTCGACCGTGGCGAACTCCAGCGCGCCTTTCCTGATGCGAATTCCATCGTCAGCGCGCGCGATGGCCTGCAGCGCTTCATTGGCGTAGACCAGATGGCCGTCCGCGCGTACCAGCGCCACGCCGTCGGCCAGCCAATCGAGCCCGCTCTCGAGCGAATGGCGTGCGCCGCCTGCTGCTTTAAGCCGCCGCGCCACATCGACCGCCTGTTGCACGTGCGGCAGAAGGCGCCGCATGGCCGTGATGTGGCTTTTCTCGGCGTGCCCTTGTTTGGTTGCGCGCTGAACGCTGAACAGCGTGCGTTCCTGCTCTGTGGGCTGCAGCGTTGCTCCGATGAAATAGCGAAAGCCGACTGGCGCTAGAAATTCCGAATAAAACGGGTCGTGGTTCATCTGCTGTTCGTCCAGGACTATGTAGTCCCAGAGCAACTCGCCGGGTTTCAGTTTGAGAAGATATGGCAGACGCGGGCTGAGCGCTGAATAGTCCGCAAGATAGGCGAGTTCGTTCGCCGGCGGAATTCCAAACGAGTAAAACTCCGTCAGGTTCAGCACTTGGCGGTCGAAAAACTCGAGTGTAGCCCCAATGCCGCCGACGCAGCGCATGACCCCGGCCAGCGCCTGCGGCCAAAGCTCGGCGTCGAGCCCAGCCGAATAGATGGCCTCGATCGTGGTGAGCAGATCGTCCGCTCCACGCATGACAAAATCGCCCGCTCTGTGCCTTGGCGACCGCTATGTCGCTGCCTTTCAGCATAGCCATTCCGACGCTCTGTCCCAAGCCGCATTACTGGGCAGGCAATCTCGACAGCTTGTCGGTCTATGTCGTCATCAGTTCTGATGACGTGCCGGACCTTTAAACCAACGAGACCCGCGACCGAAGAACGAAACCACAAATGAAAACGGCGCCTCGCGGCGCCGTCTTCTATTCGTCGATCGGAAAACCGCGTCAGTGCGCCGTCAGTCCGGAGCCGTCGTCTTCCACCACGGGCTCGGTAACGGCCGCCGCGGCTGCCGCCGCGAGCTTGGCGCTCTCCTCGTCCCAGGTGATCGGCACCAGCGGCCGCACCAGCGCGCGCGCCAGCACTTCGTCCATGCGCGTGACCGGAATGATCTCCAGGCCCTTCTTGATGGTCTCGGAGATTTCCACTAGGTCCTTGGCGTTCTCCTCCGGGATCAGCACCGTCTTCATGCCGCCGCGCGAGGCGGCCAGCAGCTTCTCCTTCAAGCCGCCGATCGGCAGCACGCGGCCGCGCAGCGTGATCTCGCCGGTCATGGCGAGATCGCGGCGCACCGGAATGCCGGTCATCACCGACACGATCGCGGTGACCATGGCGACGCCGGCCGAGGGTCCATCCTTGGGCGTCGCGCCTTCCGGCACGTGCACGTGGATGTCGCGCTTGTCGAACAGCGGCGGCTCGATGCCGAAGGCGACCGCGCGCGAGCGCACGTAAGACGCCGCCGCCGAGATCGACTCCTTCATCACGTCACGCAGGTTGCCGGTGACGGTCATCTTGCCCTTGCCCGGCATCATCACGCCTTCGATGGTGAGCAACTCGCCGCCCACATCGGTCCAGGCCAGCCCGGTGACCATGCCGACCAGGTCCTCGGCCTCGATCTCGCCGTAGCGGTATTTCGGCACGCCGAGATAATCGCCGACGGTCGCCGCGGTGACGGCGATCGACTTCTTCTTCGAGGTCATCAGCTCCTTCACCGCCTTGCGGATCAGGGTGGAGAGCTCGCGCTCGAGGTTGCGCACGCCCGCTTCCCGCGTGTAGCGGCGGATCATGAGCAGCAGCGCTTCATCGTCGATCGACCATTCCTTCTCGCTGAGGCCGTGCTTCTCAATGGCGTGCTTGATCAGGTGCTCGCGCGCAATCTTGACCTTCTCGTCTTCGGTGTAGCCGGCGATGCGGATGATCTCCATGCGGTCCATCAGCGGCGGCGGGATATTGAGCGTGTTCGCCGTGGTGATGAACATCACGCTGGACAGATCGTAGTCGACCTCCAGGTAGTGGTCGTTGAAGGTGTGGTTCTGCTCGGGGTCGAGCACCTCGAGCAAAGCCGATGACGGATCGCCGCGGAAATCGGCGCCCATCTTGTCCACCTCGTCGAGCAGGAACAGCGGGTTCGAGGTCTTGGCCTTGCGCATCGACTGGATGACCTTGCCGGGCATCGAGCCGATATAGGTGCGCCGGTGACCGCGGATCTCGGCCTCGTCACGCACGCCGCCGAGCGACACGCGCACGAATTCGCGGCCGGTGGCGCGGGCGATCGACTTGCCGAGCGAGGTCTTGCCCACGCCGGGAGGACCGACCAGGCACAGGATCGGCCCGGTCAGCTTGTTGGCGCGCTGCTGCACGGCGAGATACTCGACGATGCGTTCCTTGACCTTCTCCAGGCCATAGTGGTCGTCATTGAGAATCTTCTCGGCCGCGACCAGATCTTTCTTGACCTTGCTCTTCTTGTTCCACGGGATCGAAAGCAGCCAGTCGAGATAGTTGCGCACGACGGTGGCTTCCGCCGACATCGGCGACATTTGGCGCAGCTTCTTGAGTTCGTGCGTGGCCTTCTCGCGGGCTTCCTTGGAGAGTTTGGTCTTCTTGATCTTCTCTTCGAGTTCGGTGAGTTCGTCCTTGCCTTCCTCGTCGCCGAGCTCCTTCTGGATCGCCTTCATCTGCTCGTTGAGGTAGTACTCGCGCTGGGTCTTCTCCATCTGCCGCTTGACGCGGGTGCGGATGCGCTTTTCCACCTGCAGGACCGAGATCTCGCTCTCCATCAGGCCGAGCACCTTCTCCAGGCGCTGGGTGACGACCGGCGTCTCCAGGATGTCCTGCTTGTCGGGAATCTTGACGGCGAGATGCGAGGCCACGGTGTCCGCGAGCTTGGCGTAATCCTCGATCTGCTGGATCACGCCGACCACCTCGGGCGACACCTTCTTGTTGAGCTTCACATAATTTTCGAATTCGGTGATCACCGAGCGCGCCATGGCTTCCGCCTCCACGCGCTCGCCCATATCGTCGGTGAGCACGGTGGCATCGGCCTCGTAGTAGTCGCTGCGGTCGGTGTATTTGAGCACCTTGGCGCGCGCGGCGCCCTCGACCAGCACCTTGACGGTGCCGTCGGGCAGCTTGAGCAGTTGCAGGACGCTCGCCAGCGTGCCGACCTCGAAGATCGAGTCGGTCGCCGGATCGTCGTCGGAAGCATTCTTCTGCGTCGCCAGCAGAATGAAGGTGTCGGAGCGCATCACTTCTTCCAGCGCCTTGATCGACTTTTCACGGCCGACGAAGAGCGGGACGATCATGTGCGGGAACACCACGATGTCGCGTAGCGGCAATACGGGATAGGCCCTGGTTTCGCCGGGTTGCAGCTGAGGTCGTGGCTTGTTGGTCATTGGCCTAGTCCTTTTTGTTGTGCCCCTGTCCGTTGACCCGCGCAGGCGGCATCGCCGAACAGTGCCGGGAAGGATGGGCAAGGAGGCGTCGGGAGAACGAAGGCCCGGCGCGCCATCAGGAAGGGTACGAAGCCCTCACCCACTCGGGAAACTACGATCTTTCGTACGCAAGTTCGCTTTGAACGCTATACGTAGGACGCGCCGATAGGGTCTGCAAGTAAGGCCGATTTTTTCAGTAAAAGCGGGCCCGAATACCCTCAGCACGCCACTATCGACGCGATTCTACAAGCGGTTCTCTGCCACCTGCGGGACGGGCGGGATCAGGCGCTGGCGCTGCCTGCCTCGGCCGTCCGGTCGCTGCGGTCGGCATAGATGTAGAGCGGCCGGGCGGTGCCCTCGACGACCTCCTTGGAGATCACCACCTCCTCTACCCCCTCCAGGCTGGGGAGATCGAACATGGTGTCGAGCAGGATGCCCTCCATGATGGAGCGCAGGCCGCGCGCGCCGGTCTTGCGCTCGATCGCCTTGCGGGCGATGGCGCCGAGCGCCTCCTCGGCCAGCGTCAGATCGATCGATTCCATCTCGAACAGCCGCTGGTACTGTTTGACCAGGGCGTTCTTCGGCTGGGTGAGGATAAGCTTGAGCGAGGGCTCATCCAGGTCCTCAAGCGTGGCCACCACCGGCAAGCGGCCGACGAACTCAGGAATAAGTCCGTACTTCAGCAGATCCTCGGGCTCGACTTGGCGGAAGATTTCGCCCTGCTTGCGATCTTCCGGAGCGAGCACCTTGGCCGAGAAGCCGATCGAGGTCGACCGTCCGCGCGCCGAGATGATCTTCTCAAGGCCGGAGAAAGCTCCGCCGCAGACGAACAGGATGTTGGTGGTATCCACTTGCAGGAATTCCTGCTGCGGATGTTTGCGGCCGCCCTGCGGAGGCACCGAGGCGACGGTGCCTTCCATGATCTTCAAGAGCGCCTGTTGCACGCCCTCGCCCGACACGTCGCGGGTGATCGATGGGTTGTCGGACTTGCGGGAAATCTTGTCGATTTCGTCGATATAGACGATGCCGCGCTGCGCGCGCTCGACATTGTAGTCGGCCGACTGCAGCAGCTTGAGAATGATGTTCTCCACGTCCTCGCCGACATAGCCGGCTTCGGTGAGCGTGGTGGCATCCGCCATGGTGAACGGCACGTCGAGGATGCGCGCCAGCGTCTGCGCCAGCAGCGTCTTGCCCGAGCCGGTCGGCCCGATCAGCAGGATGTTCGACTTCGCCAGCTCGACGTCGTTGTGCTTGGTCTGGTGATTGAGCCGCTTGTAGTGATTGTGGACGGCGACCGAGAGCACCTTCTTGGCGTGATCCTGGCCGATCACATAGTCATCGAGGACCTTGCGAATTTCCTTCGGCGTCGGGATGCCGTCGCGCGACTTGACCAGCGAGGACTTGTTCTCCTCGCGGATGATGTCCATGCACAGTTCGACGCATTCATCGCAGATGAACACGGTCGGGCCGGCGATGAGCTTGCGGACTTCGTGCTGGCTCTTGCCGCAGAACGAGCAATACAGGGTGTTCTTGGAATCGCTGCCGCCGACTTTGCTCATTCCATTCTCCGTCACACTCGTCGGTACATTCCGTGGTCGGCGATAGTCTCGATCACCCGCCTATACGCCACACACCGAACGAAGCAAGTTTCGCGCCGGAATTCCGGCTCGGCGGACCTTGGTCCCGGGAGGCCCGCGTCCCCTGCTACTCTCCCACACCCTAAGCGAAGCATGCTAACGGCGTGATAATCAAGAATCTATTAACGATAATGCCCATTCAAGGCCCACCGCGAAAGCGGAACTTCCGAGCTAACCCCCGGCGATTGTGACAGGCCGGCTGGGCGCCTTTTCGGGAAAGATCAGGCGGGTTTGGGAAGCATTTCTTCCGGCCGCCGCTCGATCACCTTGTCGACCAGACCGAACTCCTTGGCCGCCTCGGCAGTGAGGAAATAGTCACGCTCGAGCGCGTCCTCAATCTTCTTCAGCGACTGGCCGGTATGCTTGACGTAGATTTCGTTGAGCCGCTTCTTCAGGTTCAGGATCTCCTGGGCATGCACCATGATGTCGGTGGCCTGTCCTTGGAACCCGCCGGACGGCTGGTGCACCATGATGCGGGCGTTCGGCAGCGCGAAGCGCATGTCCTTGGCGCCGGCGGCGAGCAGCAGCGAGGCCATGGAGGCCGCCTGCCCGACGCAGAGCGTGGACACCGGCGGGCGCACGAACTGCATGGTGTCGTAGATCGCCATGCCCGATGTCACCACCCCGCCGGGCGAGTTGATGTACATCGAGACTTCCTTCTTCGGGTTTTCCGCCTCCAGGAACAGGAGTTGTGCCACCACCAGGGTAGCCACTCCATCCTCGATCGGGCCGGTGATGAAGATGATCCGTTCCTTGAGCAGCCGCGAGTAGATGTCGTAGGCCCGCTCGCCCCGGTTGGTCTGCTCGACCACCATGGGCACCAAATGCTGCATATAGTGCTCGACGGGATCTCTCATTTCGGCTCCTTCACGCGAATCACGTCGGTTAGATTAGCCTTACCGTCGCGTCCGGATGATCTATTTTCGAAATGCGCCCGCCGCAAGGCGCAGCCCCCGCTCAGCCCACGGTCGAATCGTCTTCCTTATAGAGCTCCTCGCGCGCGACCTTTTTCTCGGTCACGCTGGCGAGTTCGAGCAGGAAATCGACCACCTTTTCCTCATAGATCGGCGCGCGCAACGCGGCGACCGCCTGCGGGTTCTGCCGGTAGTAATCCCACACCCGCTGCTCCTGGCCGGCGAACTGGCGCGCGCGCTCCATGATGGCACGGCTCATTTCGTCCTCGGTCACGGTGATGGTGTTCTTCTCGCCGATCTCGGCCAGCACCAGGCCCAGCCGCACCCGTCGCTCGGCGATGGCGCGGTATTCGGCCTTGGCCTTTTCCTCGGTGGTATCCTCGTCGGCGAAGCTCTTTTTCTCGTTTTCCATCTCGGTGAGCACCGACTTCCAAACCCGGTCGAACTCCTCCTCGACCAGGGACGGCGGCGGCTCGAATTTGTGCCGGACATCGAGCTCGTCGAGCAGCGCGCGCTTGAGCTTCTGCCGCGACATGGCGACATGCTCGCGCCCGATGCGGTCCTTGACCGCCTCGCGCAGCTTGACGAGCGATTCCAGCCCGAGCGACTTGGCGAAATCGTCGTCGACCGTCACCGTGCCGGGGCTCTCGATCGACTTGGCGGTGACCACGAATTCGGCGTTCTTGCCGGCGAGTTCGGCTTTCGGATAGTGCGCCGGGAACGTCACTTTCAGCGTGCGCGTTTCACCGGCCGCGATGCCGATCAACTGGTCCTCGAAGCCCGGAATGAACGTATTCGATCCGATCATCACGACGGAATCGTCGCCCGAGCCTCCCTCAAACGGCTTGCCATCGATGGTGCCGGCAAACGAGATGACAACGCGGTCGTCCTTGGCCGCCTTCTCGCCTTCCGGCTTGGCGCTAAAGGGCTTGTTCTGCTCGCTGATGCGCGCGATGGCCTCGGCCACCTCGGCGTCGGTCACCTCGCTGGTGAGCTTGGTGAGCTTGATGGTCTTGAAATCGGTGAGTTCGATCGGCGGCACGATCTCGACCGCCATGGTGTAGTCGAGGTCGCTCTGGCCGGAGATCAATTTCTCGACCGCGTCCTGCTCGGTCGGCAGCGTCACCTTCGGATCGGCGGCGAGCTTGTAGCCGCGCTCGCTGACGATCTGGTTATTGGTATCGCGCACCGTCGCATCGATCACCTCCGCCATGGTCGAGCGGCCATACATGCGCTTGAGGTGAGCGACCGGCACCTTGCCGGGACGGAAGCCGTTGATGCGGACGCGATCTTTCAACTCGTCCAGGCGCACATTGACCTTGGCGTCGAGCTCGGCGGCCGGAACGACCACCTTGAATTCGCGCTTGAGACCCTCGGATAGCGTTTCGGTAACTTGCATCGATCACACACTTCTTTTGTTTACCTGCGCATTGCGCCGGACTTGTCGAATGATGGGCAGCAAGTTCCTTTAGCCCTCGGCGTGGTGCGGGCGGAGGGACTCGAACCCCCACGACTTTCGTCACGGGAACCTAAATCCCGCGCGTCTACCAATTCCGCCACGCCCGCAAAGGGCAGTCTTAAGGACGATCCTGGCGCCGCAATCCGGCAAGGCTTAGCGCGGAACGGCTTAACGCACCGCCGCCCGCCAGGGCAAGCCGTTAAGACCGGCCTTTCGGGCGGCGGCTTATATCACGGTAAAACCGCGCGGCATCATTAAAATAGGCCGCGCTTGGGCGCGCTCAAGGGCCCTCGGCAGGCTTGTGTCCCAGCTCGGCGAACAGGGCCCGGTAGACCGCCGGCAGCGCCTCGGGCAAATCCTCCGCGATCAGGCCGGGGCCGAAGGCATTGGCCGCCTCGCCATGCAGCCAAGTGGCGGCGCTGGCCGCCTCGAAGGCCGGCATACCCTGCGCCAGCAGGGCGGCGATCATGCCCGCCAGAACGTCGCCGGAGCCGGCGGTGGCAAGCGTGGCCGGCGCATTGTCGGCAATCGAGGCGCGGCCGTCGGGGGCGGCCACCACGGTATCGGCGCCCTTGAAAAGCACCGTCGCCCCGCTTGATCGGGCCGCTAGGCGGGCTTTCTCAAGTTTTGCATGAACATTAGCATTCTCATGTATCACTTTAAATAATCTAGCGAATTCACCTTCGTGTGGCGTCAGCACGACGCCCCGCTTGGGGACCTTGGCAATCATTGCGACCAGCGCGGCAAGGTCATCTGCAACACTGGTCAACGCATCGGCGTCCAGGACCGCCGCCGCTCCGCTCGCCAGCGCCGCGGCCACCTGCTCCCGCATGGCCGGCCCGACCCCGCCGCCCGGCCCCAACACCACCGCATTTCGCCGCTTGTCGGCGAGGAAGACCGCCAACTCGGCCGCGCCATCCACCGGCCTCACCATGACCGCAAGACTAGCTGCGGCATTGACGCTGAGCGCCTCGCGCGGGCTGGCGATGGTCGCCAACCCCACCCCCGCCCGCAAGGCGCCGCGCGCCGCCAGCCGCGCCGCGCCCGTAGTCGAAAGCCCGCCCGACACCACCACCACATGGCCGCGCGAATATTTGTGGCCGTCGGTGCGCGGCTGCGGGAACGAGCGGCCCCATAGCGCCGGCCGGTTGGCGAAGGCCATGGGCTTGATGGCCTCCAGCACCTGGTCGGGGATGCCGATATCGGCCACCTGGATCGCGCCGCAATGCAGCCGGCCCGGCAGCAGCATGTGGCCGGTCTTGCGGCTGAAGAAGGTCACGGTATGGGTCGCATTGACCGCGATCCCCATCACCGCGCCGGTGGTGCCGTTTACCCCGCTCGGCAGATCGACGGCGAGCACCGGCGCGGTGCTGGCATTCATCGCCCGGATCATGGCGCGCGGCAGACCTTCGACCTCGCGATCGAGGCCAGCGCCGAACAACGCATCGATGACGATGTCGCAATCGGCGATCGAGCCCGGCGAGGCCTGCTCGACCGGCCCGCTCCAACGGTCGGCGGCGAGCGCGGCATCGCCCTTCAGCCGCTTCGCATCGCCGACGAAACTGACGCGGACCGCATAGCCGCGCTCGGCCAGGTGGCGCGCCGCGACACAACCGTCGCCGCCATTGTTGCCGGGTCCCGCCACAACCACCACACGTCGGCCTTGCAGCAGAGCGCCGGCCGCATCGGCCACGGCGCGACCGGCATTTTCCATCAGCTCGATGCCGGCCATGCCGCCGGCGATGGTCAGCCGGTCGGCTTCCGCCATTTCGGCATTGGTGAGGAGTTCGATCATCGCGTTCGACACTAACGGCCAGCCGGTAGGCCGACAAATAGGCCTAATCGGCTGCGGTGCAGTATAGCTCGGGCCGCTGGCAAAAGTTTTTGCAGGGTGCTTAATTGCTGGGCAGCGGGCCGCAGCCAACCTAACCATATCCCGGTAATCTGCGGCCTAAATTGTTGCGGGGACACGGTTATTACGCTCTCGCCGGCTTGGCACGGGTTCTGCTAACCGGTAGCGCGGCGCTCCGTAATGTTTGCGGTGGGCTGGGGGGAAGGAAAAGCAATGAAAAAAATCGAAGCCATCATCAAGCCCTTCAAACTCGACGAGGTGAAGGAGGCACTCCAGGAGGTCGGACTACAAGGTATCACTGTCACCGAGGCCAAGGGCTTCGGCCGGCAGAAAGGGCACACCGAACTTTATCGCGGCGCCGAATACGTGGTCGATTTTCTCCCCAAGGTGAAAATCGAGATCGTGCTCGGCGACGACATGGTGGACAAGGCGATCGAAGCGATCCGGCGCGCCGCCCAAACCGGCCGGATCGGAGACGGCAAGATATTCTTATCCAACATCGAGGAAGCCATCCGGATCAGGACTGGCGAATCCGGCATCGACGCCATCTAAACCGCGTGGCAGCGTCTCGCGCGGGAACTTTCATGAAAAAAAGGGGAATGCAATCCATGACGACAGCTAAGAATGTCATGAAGATGATCAAGGACAACGACGTGAAGTACGTCGATTTCCGGTTTACCGATCCGCGCGGCAAGTGGCAGCACGTCACCTTCGACGTCAGCATGATCGAAGAAGACACCTTCGCCGAAGGCCAGATGTTCGACGGCTCCTCGATCGCGGGCTGGAAGGCGATCCATGAGTCCGACATGAACCTGATGCCGGATCCGGCCACCGCCTGCATCGATCCGTTCTTCGCCGAGACCACCATGTCGCTGATCTGCGACGTGCTCGAGCCGACCACCGGCGAGCCCTATAACCGCGACCCGCGCGGCATCGCCAAGAAAGCCGAAGGCATGGTCAAGTCGATGGGCGTCGGCGACACCATTTTCTTCGGACCCGAGGCCGAGTTCTTCGTGTTCGACGACGTCAAATACTCAGTCGAGCCCTACAATACCGGCTTCAAGCTCGACTCCATCGAGTTTCCGTCCAATTCCGCCACCGAATACGAAGGCGGCAATCTCGGCCACCGCGTCGGCACCAAGAAGGGCTATTTCCCGGTGCCGCCGCAGGATTCGGCGCAAGACATGCGCTCGGAAATGCTCGGCGCCATGGCGCGCATGGGCTGCGTGGTCGAGAAGCACCACCACGAAGTGGCCAGCGCCCAGCACGAGCTCGGCCTGAAATTCTCGCCGCTCACCGTGATGGCCGACCGCTTGATCATCTACAAATACTGCATCCAGCAGGTGGCGCAGATCTACGGCAAGACCGCGACCTTCATGCCCAAGCCGATCTATGGCGACAACGGTTCCGGCATGCATTGCCACCAGTCGATCTGGAAGGCGGGCAAGCCGGTGTTCGCCGGCAACAAATATGCCGACCTGTCGGAGACCTGTCTCTCCTATATCGCCGGCATCATCAAGCACGCCAAGGCGATCAACGCCTTCACCAACCCGACCACCAACTCCTACAAACGTCTGGTGCCGGGCTTCGAGGCGCCGGTGCTGCTCGCCTATTCGGCGCGCAACCGCTCGGCGTCGTGCCGCATCCCCTACACCACCAACCCGAAGGCCAAGCGCGTCGAGGTGCGTTTCCCCGATCCGCTGTGCAATCCCTATCTCGGCTTCGCGGCGATGACGATGGCCGGCCTCGACGGCATCAAGAACAAGCTCGATCCGGGCGCAGCCATCGACAAGGACCTCTACGATCTGCCGCCGGCGGAACTGAAAAAGATTCCGACGGTGTGCGGCTCGCTGCGCCAGGCGCTCGGCGAACTCGCCAAGGACCGCGCGTTCTTGCTGGCTGGCGGCGTGTTCGACGACGACTTCATCGACAGCTACATCGACCTCAAGATGCAGGAAGTGATCCGCTTCGAACACACCCCGCATCCGGTCGAATTCGACATGTACTACTCGGCCTAAGCGTTCCTCCCAAACATCGCGCGAGTTACGAAACTTCGCGATGCAACTGATCGGGCGCTCCGCGAGGAGCGCCCTTTTTCTTAGACAGCGGGGATTTCGTTCAGCCGATCAGGAAAATAATGACCGCGAGGCCGGCGGCGACGCCGGCGGCGGTCGCCAGCATCCGCTTGCGGTGGCGCTTGGGCCCGTAGACCCCGGCGGCGCGGCGCTCGGCGATCAGCGCGGCGTCGTATTCGGCCGAGGACGAATAGGCGCAGGCCAAGGCCGCGCCCGCGCGCTCGGCATAGGCTTCAAGCGCCAGGACGGCGTCCGCGTGCCCGTTATTGGCTATGCGCAACATCGGCGCATGTTAGCGCGAATAAGGTAAACGAGACGTTGCACTCTGCCCGATCACCGCTAGGCCGACGGATTTAGCGTGCCGTGGGCGGGTTTTGCGTGGCAGCGAACGGGCCAGCTCAGCCGCTTGGGCGCTGCGGGCGGCGGCGGTCAGGCGCCCCTGCTCGCTTGCCGGCTCGTCATCGGCGCCATACAGCCGATTGCGGCCGTCATGCTTGGCGCGATAGAGCGCGGCGTCGGCGCGCGCAATCAGCGCGGCGATGTCCGTAACCGGTTCGTGTGAGGTGGCAGCGCCGATGCTCACGGTCGCACCGATCGCATGCTCGCCAATCTGAATGCCGGCGGTCTCGAAGCTCGCGCGCAGGCGCTCGCCGATGCGCGCGGCAAATTGCATCGGTTCCGCCACGATAACGGCAAACTCCTCGCCGCCAAGCCGGCCGACGAGGTCGCTGCCGCGCATGTTCGAGCGCGCCGCGTTTGCAAACACGCGCAGCACTTCGTCGCCGATGGCGTGGCCGAAGCGGTCATTGATCGATTTGAAATGGTCGAGATCGAGCATCAGCATCGTCACCGGCTGGCCGCGTTCGCCCTGCCGGGCGCACAGGTTGAGCGCGTTTTCCAGAAAGGCTCGCCGGTTGAGCAGACCGGTCAGCGGATCGGTGGAGGCCGCGCTGCGATAGAGATCGACATCGTTGTCCTTCACCATCAGCAGCACGATGAACGCGGTGCCGACTGCGTAGAGGATTGATTCAAGCGTGAAGACGTTGAGCCAGCTCGCGGCATAGGCCGCGGGCAAGAATGCCTGCATGCCAAGCGGCATCAGGAAGATCGCCGCATGCACGCAAGGCACCAGGACGGCGGCGATGCGCGACTGCAGCGATTTGCGCTGTTCGCGCCGTAATTCGAAGGCGATGAAAAAGGTGTAGGCCGCGACCACGACGGCGCCAAGCGCGATGCGCTCATTGCTGCCTTCCGCGAAGGCCGGCAATTGGCAAAGCACGATCCAGACGAAGGCGCCGATGAACGCGGCGGTCGGCAACAGCGGCCGCCCGTGGAACAGCCGCACGCCGTTCCAGATCATGCCGCAAGCGAGGAACGTAAGCGCTTGCGCGAACTCCTTTGGAATTGCGAACAGGGGCGCCGGCGCGGCCCAGAGCGCGATCGACGACGCTCCGATCAGATAGGCCGAGCCCCACCAGGCCAGCGCGCGCACATTGCGCTGCTGCAGCCAGGCAAAGAGCAGCAATAGCCCCAGCAACGCCGCGATACAAACAGCGACGAAGGCCAGCGTCGGCACATCAAACGATAGCTGCGGTTTTGCAGCAGCGAACATCGACTACCCCCCGAGCTCGGCCAGTTCTGGGCCGAACAACGGTATCACTCTACGCGCGGGCTTATGGAAAAAGCCCTGCGCGCTTGCGCACGCTTCGATGCAAGACTTGCGAAAATTGTAATTAAATCTGCGGCAAAGGCCGCGTATGGCGCGCGCGGCGCACGAAAAAGGCGCGCATTTCTGTGCGCCCTTTGCGAAATTCGACGATTGTCTTGAGCGGTTAGCGCTTGGAGAACTGGAAGGAGCGCCGTGCCTTGGCCCGGCCGTACTTCTTGCGCTCGACCACGCGCGAGTCGCGGGTGAGGAAGCCGCCGCGCTTGAGCGCGCCGCGCAGATCCGGCTCGTAATAGGTCAGCGCCTTGGAAATGCCGTGGCGTACCGCGCCGGCCTGGCCGGACAGACCGCCGCCGGAGACCGTGCAGGTCACGTCGTATTGCCCGGTGCGATTGGCGGCGACCAGCGGCTGCTGGATCAGCATGCGCAGCACCGGACGCGCGAAGAACACTTCCACCGTCTTGGTGTTGACCAGAATCTTGCCGGAGCCGGGCTTGATCCAGACGCGGGCGACCGCGTTCTTGCGCTTGCCGGTGGCATAAGCGCGCCCTTGCGGGTCGATTTTCTGCACGTATTTCGGAGCTTCCGGCGCTGCCGGCTTGAGGCTCGCCAAACCTTCGAGCGATTGTACGGTCTCGGCCACGGTCAGGCACTCCTCACGTTCTTGCGGTTCATGGCGGCGACGTCGAGTGTTTCCGGCTTCTGCGCCTCGTGCGGATGCTCGGGGCCGGGATAGACGCGCAAATTGCCGAACTGCACGCGGCCGAGCGGTCCGCGCGGCAGCATGCGCTCGACCGCCTTCTCGACGATGCGTTCGGGGAAGCGGCCCTCGAAGATCGACTTGGCCGTGCGCTCCTTGATCCCGCCAATGAAGCCGGTGTGATGGAAATAGACCTTCTTCTCGCGCTTGCGCCCGCTGAACACCGCCTTGGCGGCGTTGATGACGATGACGTTGTCGCCGTCGTCTACATGCGGGGTATAGGTGGCTTTATGTTTGCCGCGCAGCCGCAACGCCACGATCGAGGCGAGCCGGCCGACGATGAGCCCGCTGGCGTCGATCAGCAGCCACTTCTTTTCGATGTCGGCGGCCTTGGCCGAATAGGTCGTCATGACAAATCCCTGGAGGAGCCGGAGTTGCGGTTCTCTAGCCGAGCAGGCCTTCCCGGTCAACGCCCGAGGTGCGATACATCGTAAACAAGATCAATGGGTTATAAGAATGGTATTTTGGCACCACTGACTAATCAGCGGGCCTGCGGGATTGAATAGGTGGCGGTGACATGGGCCACCGGCTCAGCCGTGCCCTCCGAATAGATGGTGACCTCGCCCACCGCCAACCGCTTGCCGACCTTCATCAAATGGGCGTCGGCCAGCAGGTCGGCTCGGGTCGGCTTGCGCAGGAAATTGATGTTGAGATTGGTGGTGACCGCCAGCGGCTGCGGCCCGATCGCCGAGAATACCGCGACATACATGGCGAAGTCGGCCAGCTCCATCATGGTCGGTCCGGACACGGTGCCGCCCGGCCGCAAGTTGGCCTCGTCAAAGGCCCAGCGCACGCGCACGTCGCCATGCTCGACGCGCTCGATGCTGTGCCCGCAGCCGGGATAAAACGCCTGCGGGAATTCCGCGTGCAGCAGCTTTGCGATGTCGTCGGCCGTTAGCGCCGGTGCCGGCATGCCCGCCCCCATCGCCGGACCATCCGGCGCCTTCGTCTTAGACGGGCCGGCGATCCGGTCAAACAGTCTTTTGGGGCCTTGCCTTGCGCGCCCGGCTGGCCGGGTTAAGTATCAGCCGCCATGACCGCGCGCAGCAGCAGCCCCGATTCCGCGACGTCACCCGTTTTGTTGCGCGGCGATATCGACGGAATCGCCTTGCTCTCGCTCAACCGGCCGCAGGCGCGCAATACGCTGTCGGAAGCGACGCTGGCGGCGCTGCATGACCAATTCGCCTCGATTGCCAGAGACGACCAGGTTCGCGCTGTCGTCATTTCACACAACGGTCCGGCCTTCTGTGCCGGCCACGACATGAAGGAAATGACCGCGCACCGTTCCGACCCCGATCGCGGCCGCAACTATTTCAAAGCCCTGATGGAACGCTGCAGCGCGCTGATGCTGTCGATTCAGAAACTGCCGCAGCCGGTGATCGCCGCGGTCGAGGGGGTCGCCACCGCCGCCGGCTGCCAGCTCGTCGCCACCTGCGATCTCGCGGTGGCTTCCGAAACGGCGCGTTTCTCAACGCCGGGCGTGCATATCGGCCTGTTCTGCTCGACCCCGATGGTGGCGCTGTCGCGCAACGTCGCCAACAAGCACGCCATGGAAATGCTGCTCACCGGCGACATGATCTCCGCCGCCGACGCCCATCGCATCGGCCTCGTCAATCGCGTCGTGACGGCCGGCAAGGCGTCCGAACACGCGCTTGAGTTGGCGCGCCAGATCGCGTCGAAGTCGATGCTGACCGTCAAGCTCGGCAAGCAAGCCTTCTACCGCCAGCGCGAACTCAATCTCGCCGACGCCTACAAGCTCACCATCGATGTGATGGTCGATAACATGCTGGCGCGCGACGCCGAAGAAGGCCTTAACGCCTTCATCGAGAAACGCGATCCGATCTGGGAAGACCGCTGATGGCCGTCACGGCCGCCGCGATGAACCACGACACTTACCCCGACAGCTATATCCGCGGCATCCTCAACACCGTGAAGACCATCGCCATGGTCGGCATCTCGCCGAAGGACAACCGGCCGAGCTATTTTGCGTTTAAATATCTGCAAGAGCGCGGCTACCGCATGATCCCGGTCAATCCCGGCCAAGCCGGACAAAAAATCCTGGGCCAGAAAGTCTATGCCACGCTTTCCGAAATCCCTGAGCCGGTCGACATGGTCGACATCTTTCGCGCCTCCGAACACGTGCTGCCGATCGTGCAGGAGGCGCTCACTCTCAATCCGAAGCCGCAGGTGATCTGGATGCAGCTTACCGTGCGCAACGAGGAGGCTGCCCGGCTCGCCGAGCAAGCCGGCCTGAAGGTGGTGATGAACCGCTGCCCGAAAATCGAATACGGGCGGCTGTCGTCGGAGATTTCCTGGATCGGTGTCAATTCGCGCGTGCTCACGTCCAAACGCGCGCAGGGGTTAGGCAATGGCGTGCAACGCATGCGGCTTGGCCACGGCACCCTACAGGGCGGCACCACCGACGCGGCCGATCGCGCGCAAAAAGACGAAGAAAACAGCGGTTGAACGGCGGCTTCGCGCCGGAAGGAAATTCTATTGTTTGGCTGCCGCCTAGCCGGCGGCTTGCTATTTAACCCATCGCCACGATGCCGCCTTGACGGCGCGCCCGCCCCCGCCCATTAAATCGCGATCATTTCCGCCGGGACCGGGAAGGTCTGCGGACAACATCAAGATGGGGCACCCATGGCCGACGCCGAACGCATTCCGGGCTTTGCAACGCTGTCGATTCACGCCGGCGCCAAGCCCGATCCGACCACCGGCGCGCGCGCGACGCCGATTTACCAGACCACGTCGTTCGTGTTCGACGACGTCGAGCACGCCGCCTCGCTGTTCGGCCTGCAGGCCTTCGGCAACATCTATACCCGTATCGGCAATCCGACCTGCGGCGTGCTGGAAGAGCGCGTCGCCGCGCTCGAAGGCGGCACCGCGGGTCTTGCGGTTGCGTCGGGCCACGCCGCGCAAGTGGTGGTGATGCACGCGCTGATGACGCCGGGTGACGAATTCGTCGCCTCCAAGAAGCTCTATGGCGGCTCGATCAACCAATTCAACCATTCGTTCAAGAATTTCGGCTGGCAGGTGGTGTGGGCCGACCCCGACGACATCGCGTCGTTCGAAAAGGCGGTGACGCCGAAAACGAAAGCGATCTTCATCGAGTCGATCGCCAATCCGGGCGGCGTGATCACCGACATTGAGGCGGTCGCCAAGATCGCGCGCAAGGCCGGCGTCCCGCTGATCGTCGACAACACGCTGGCAACGCCTTACCTGTGCAAGCCGTTCGACTACGGCGCCAATATCGTGGTGCATTCGCTCACCAAGTTCCTCGGCGGCCACGGCAACTCGATCGGCGGCATGATCGTCGACGGCGGCACCTTCAACTGGCTGCAGAATAAGCGCTATCCGATGCTGTCGGAGCCGCGCCCGGAATATTCCGGCATGGTGCTGGGCGAGACCTTCGGCAATTTCGCCTTTGCCATCGCCTGCCGCGTGCTCGGCCTGCGCGACCTCGGGCCGGCGCTGTCGCCGTTCAATGCCTTCCTGATCATCACCGGCATCGAGACGCTGCCATTGCGTATGCAGCGCCATTCCGACAACGCGCTGGCGGTCGCCGAATGGCTGGTGAAGCGGCCGGAGGTGGTGTGGGTGAGCTATCCGGGGCTCGCCGGCGACAAGTACAACGCGCTCGCCAAGAAATACGTGCCGAAAGGCGCCGGCGCGGTGTTCACCTTCGGGCTCAAGGGCGGCTACGACGCCGGCGTGAAGCTGGTGTCGAACGTCAAGCTGTTCTCGCATCTCGCCAATATCGGCGACACCCGTTCGCTGATCATCCATCCCGCCTCGACCACGCATAAGCAATTGTCGGACGCGCAAAAGGTGCAGGCCGGCGCCGGGCCGGACGTGGTGCGGCTGTCGATCGGATTGGAGGATACCGCCGACATCATCGCCGACCTCGAGCAGGGCCTAAAGGCGGGGTGATCAGTTTTTCTTGAGCGTGCGCGCGACGTAGTCGCGGATGTGGTTCAGCGTCTCCGGCGCGGTCCAGATCGCGGTGACCGCCTTATCGGTCGCCTTCCCGCTTTGCGCCATGCGTTCGGCCACGGCTTGCCGAATTTGCATCTTGGTCTGCGCGAAGGCCGCGGGCGAAAGCAAGGCCAGTTCCTGCGCCACCGCGATCGCATCCTCGATCAGCTCGCCCGGCTCCGCGATTTCATCGATCCAGCCGCGCTGCAAGGCGACGTCGGTCGCATAGGTCGCGCCGCTCAGCGTAAACTCCGGCAGATGGCGCGGCGGCACCGCGAAGCGCAAGATCTCAAACGCGAGCGCCGGAAACGGCACGCCCACCAACGATTCGGTCACGCCGATGCGCCCGCCCTCGCGCGCCATGATGCGGCGGTCGGCGCAACAGGCGAGCACGCAGCCGCCCGCAATGGCGTGGCCGTTGATCGCGGCCACCACCGGCTTGGGATGGTAAAACACCGTGTCGTAGAGTTTGTGCAGGACGGGCAGGAATTTGCGGATGTAGTCGGCGCCGCCTTCGCTCAGGCGCTTGAGATCGACGCCGGCCGAGAAAATCTTGCCCTGCCCGGTCACCACCACGGCTTTGGCGTCGGAGCCGCGCAGCTCCATGAACCGCGCCGCCAGCGCCTCGCACAGTTCAATGTCGAGCGCGTTGGCCTTGCCGTGCATGAGCGTCAGCACGGCGATGCCGGCCTGGCTCTTGATGTCGATCATGCCGTCTGCCCCGCTGCCTGCGGCACCCGAACGATTGCGCGATGCGACAGCCGTTCGGCATGTACGATTGCGAAAGTGAACACCAGCATCGCCGCCACCTGGTGCGCGAGCGCCAGCGCGAGCGGCGCCTCATAAAGCAGCGTGACGATGCCAAGCGCGGCCTGCAGCGTCATCGCGCCGGCCAGGATGATCGCGCCGCGCGCCGCGCGCCGCGCCCGCCAAGCGTCGAAGCCATGCACCAGCGCCAGGAACCAGATCGCATCGGCGAGCATGCGGTGGTTGAACTGCACGGTGAGATCGTTCTCGAACAGATTGCGCCAGAGCGGCGTGATGAACAGCAGCCGGTCGAACGACGGCATGTATTCGCCATCGATCGTAGGCCAGGTGTTGTATTTCAATCCGGCATCGAGCCCGGCCACCAGCGCGCCAAGATAGATCTGCACCAGCACCAACAATGCGATCGCCAAGGCGCCGAGCCGCAGCCGCAGCGGCGCCTCGCCCGGCGTCTGCGGTGCGATCTGCTGCGCGGTCCACAACACCGCCGCATAGATCGCGCAAGCCAGCGTCATATGGAACGCCAGCCGGTATTGCGAGACCTTGGTCAGCGTGCTGTCGGCGAGGCCCGAGGCGACCATCCACCAGCCGACCACGCCGAGAGCGGCGCCGCCGGCGAAGATGATCCATAGCCGCGGGCGCAACGGCGGCGGAATCCAGCCGCGCGCCAGGAAAAACAGGAACGGCAGCAGGAACACCGCCCCGGTCGCGCGCGCCAGCAGGCGGTGCGTCCATTCCCACAAGTAGATGACCTTGAATTGCGCCAGGCTCATGCCCTGGTTGAGTTTGCGGTATTGCGGGATGGTTTGGTATTTCTCGAATTCGCTCTGCCAGGCGCCCTCGCTCAGCGGCGGCAGCACGCCTTCGACCGGCTTCCATTCCACGATCGAGAGGCCGGATACGGTGAGCCGCGTGGCGCCGCCGATAATCAGCGTCAGCAAGATCATCGCCGCGGCTGCGAGCAGCCACAGCCGCACCGCGCGCACGCGAAACTCCGGAACGGAACGCTGATCGTGCATGGAATGCTTGTTTGCAGGAAACCGCGCGGACCATATAGTCATGCACGTCGCATCGCAATGACGCCAGCAAAGAGCTGCTATGCCCATCCGCATCCGCAAACTGATCGGCACCGTCGCCCTGCTCGTGCTGGTGTCGGTGTGGGGACTGCTCGCCATGGCGCTGGCGCAGTCGGTGCTCACCGATATCAATGGTTTCGTGGCGGCAATCTATTACGTGGTCGCCGGGCTCGGCTGGGTGCTGCCGGCGATGCCGCTGATCAGTTGGATGGCGAAGCCGGATGCTCCGCGTGTGTAATTACGCCGCGTTGACGCGGCGGAAGCCGTTCCACATCGCGGTGGCGGCGCCCGACATCAAAACCTTCAGATAGCGCTGCTGCTGGAAATCGCCGTTGACCGAAATGCGTGGCAGCGCGGTCAAATGGTCACGGTGCGCCTTGAACAGCACGCCCGGCCGCGTGGTCACCGCGGTCTTGAAACCCAACTCGGCCGCGATGCGGAACTCGCGCGGGCCGGCCGAGGTCGGATCGCCGACCGGATAGGCCAGATGCTCCGGCCGCTTGCCGAGCGCGGCTTCCAGCACCGCGCGGCTCATCTCCATTTCCGCGCGCACGGCGGACTCGTCCGCCATCTTCTTGAGCATGTTGTGATTGACGGTGTGGGCGCCGATGGTGACCAGCGGATCGGCGGCGAGATCGATGATCTCCTGCCAGTCCATGCACAGATCGCGGCAAAACGAGGCGATATCGACGCGGTAGCAGGCGCACAGATCGCGCACTACCCGGCGCAGCTCATCTTCGGTCTTCATGCTGCGCAGATAGCGATAGATCTCATCGTACAGCTCGCGCTTTTCCTTCACCGTGCCGCACTCGAAGAATTGATCCTTGCCGTTGATCACCATGCCGATGCGGCTGTTCTGCGTAATCACCGCTTCGAGCGCGACCCACCACAATTCGCCGAGCCGGTCGGGGAAGCTGGTCGGGACGTAGAGCGCGAACGGCATCTGGTATTTTTTCAGCAGCGGATAGGCCCAGCGCATCAGGTCCTTGTAGCCGTCGTCGAAGGTGATGCAGACGAAGCGGCGCTTGAAATCGCCGGCGATGAAGCGGGCGTGCATCTCGTCGAGCGAGACCACGTCGATACGCGCGCGCGCGAGCCGCGCCAGCAGCCCCTCCAGGAACAGCGGCGTGACTTCCAGCAGGTGGTTGGGCTGGAACGCGTCCGGGCGCGGCGGGCGCACGCGATGCAGCGTCAGGATGGCGCCGACGCCGCCCACCAGCGGACGCATGAAATGATGCATTCCGGTGAAATAGAGCGTCTCCAGCCCGGTCCGGATGATGGTCTGCTTCATGCCCGCCAAGCTTACTGGTTCCCAAGGCTTAATCGGTCGACTATTCCAGCCCTATATTGATAGATGTTTGCGAACCTGTGACCAGGGCTAACTCACCGAGCCTGAACGGCCCGGGATTTAAGCCGCGACCACCTGCGGCGCGCCGGCCAGCAGCGTCACGTCGGCGAAGCCCGCCATCATCAGGCGCTCGCGTGCGGACCGCGTCGCCGGGCTGGCCGGATCGGCGGCCACCAGCACCGCGCGCGCGGTCAGCGGCGCGAACCGCTCGACCGCGATATCGGCGGCGGAACCGACGTCGATCACCACGTGATCGTAACTGCGCACCAGCGCCTCGATCACCGTCGCCAACATCGGCGAGGCGGCGAGCGCGGGCCCATCGTTGCCAACATTGCCGGTCGCGACCAGGTGCACGGGCGAATATTGGTCGCGGGTGATAATGTCGCCGAACGAGGCGGTGCCGCGCACGAGTTCGGCGATGCCGGGCGCCTTGGGATCGGTCGAAATGATCGACAGGTTGGGCGCGCCGAAGGCCAGATCGACCAACACCACATTGGCGTCATTCGCCAGCGCGCGGGCGAGTGAAATCGCGGCATAGGTGGTGCCGACATTGCGCATGGCGCCGACCACGGTAACGCGGCGGCCACCATCGCCCGCTTGGCGCAGACTCTGCGCGATCTGCTCCACCGTGCTCACCGCCAAAGGCATCGCCGCCATGGCGGCGGGAGGCGCAGCCGCCGGCATCAGGGGCGGCGAATCCACGCGCAGCATCACCGGCGTGGCCATCGCCGGGGCAGCGTAAGCCGGCGCGCCGTAGCCCGCCGGCGCATAGGCGTAACCATAGGATGACGGCGCCGATGCCAGCAGCGCGCCGGTCACGATGAAGCCTGCCGACAATGCAAAGGCGGCAAAGGCCGCGATCAGCACGGTCGGCAGTTTCTTCGGATAGTCCGGCTTGATCGCCGGGCTGGCACGCGAAATGATGCGCGCCTCCGGCGGCGCGGCATTGATGTTGTCGCGCGCGGTCGCCTCGCGATATTTGGCGAGATAGGATTCGAGCAGATCGCGCTCGGTCTTGGCCTCGCGTTCGAGCGCGCGCAGTTGCACGTCCTGCTCATTGGTCTGCGAGGCTTGCTTCTTGACCGTGTTGAGGCTGGCGGTGAGCGTCTCCAGCCGGTCGCCGGCGACCCTGGCGTCATTGTCGAGCTGGGCCGCGAGGCGCTCGCCCTCGCTGCGAATTTCCTGCTCGACTTCGGCGATCTGCGCCTTCAATTCCTTGATGCGCGGGTGCTGGTCGAGCAAAGTGGTGGACTGCTCGGCCAGCTGCGAGCGCAGCGCGTTGCGCTGCTCGATCAGCCGGCGCATGGATTCGGAATTGGCGATGTCCGAGGATTCGATCGGCTTGCCCGAGCGAATGAGCTCGCGCAATTGTCGCGCCCTCGCCTCCAGATCGGCCTTTTGCCCGCGCGCCGCCGAGATTTGCGAATTGATCTCGGTCAGCTGCTGATTGGGCAGCGAGCTGTTGTTGGAGCCGACGTACAGATTGGACTTGGTGCGATAGGCCTCGACCTTGGCTTCGGCGTCCGCCACCTTGGTGCGCAGATTGGCAATTTCGCCGGCCAGCCAATCGCCGGCGGCGCGGGTTTGGTCCTGCTTCGAGGTCTGCTGCATCTTGAGGTAGGTTTCGGCGATGGTATTGGCGACGCGGGCGGCAAGATCGGGATTGGCGGAGAGGAAGTCGACCACAATCACGCGGGATTTTTCCACCGCGTAGACACTGAGCCGGTCGTAATAGGATTCCAGCGTGCGCTCTTCTTTCGTCATGGCGGCCGGATCGCGGACAATGCCGAACAGGCTGAGCACAACTTTGAGCACCGACGGGCCGCCCAGCGCCGAATCGAATTCCGGATTATCGGCAAGCTTCTCTTTCTTGATCACTTCACGCGCCAGATCGCGCGAGAGCACGAGCTGGACCTGGCTGGTCACCGCCTCGGGATCGATGGCGGTGCGGTCGCCGCTGTTCTTGTCGGCTTCGGCGCGCAGGAACACGTTCTCGCGCGTCTCCAGCAGCAGCCGCGATTCGGAGCGGTAACGCGGGGTCATGGCGTTGACGACAGCGAAGGCGGTGGCGGCCGCCAGCAGCGTGATACCGAGGATCTTGGTCTTCTTGGCCCACAAAACGCGGCCTAAACCGCGCAAATCGGGCTCGCCACTAACGTCGATCGGCACCACGGTGGGAGCGGGCACGGCGGTGGTTTTCGACTTCTTACGGAACAGCATTCCTCACTCCAAACGCACGACGCTGTGGTGGCATCAGGATCACAACCTATTATGGTTGCTTCCGCGTTAATTTCCGCTGGCAGCCGCGCAGAAGTTAGGTTTTGTTAACCATCCCGCCCCCTAATCTGCGGTAAATTTCCACGACGTGGCGCGGATTCGTTTGATGCGGGGAGCCCGATTTTTGTTGACCGTCGTGGCCGCGCTCGCGGCCGCCGGCTGCATGCGGCATGAGCCGGACGATGTCGCCGGCCGCGGGCTGTTCAATTCGTGGGCAAGCGCGCCGCAGGCTTACGCGCAGCAGCCGCTGCAACAGCCCTCCGTGCTGCAATACGGCGCCGGCGGGCGCTACGCGGCGGCGCCTGATAGCTATGCCGCGGCCTCGCCCTACGCG
>Ga0097691_1000077_pt1 | contig 87885 bp, 88 predicted proteins | sample NGESurdeep072012_8_FD_72858 | JGI IMG/M metagenome (GOLD analysis project Ga0097691, IMG submission 72858) | Arctic peat soil microbial communities from Barrow, Alaska - NGEE Surface sample 210-1 deep-072012 | ecosystem: Environmental > Terrestrial > Soil > Wetlands > Peat ... | reverse complement strand
GTTGGCGTATTGAACCTTCGCATCGACGCCAAGTATCAGCACAGGCTGATCCATGGTCGCCAGCGCCGCGGCGAGTGTCCGCTCGCGCGCGTGGGTTCGATGCTCGTCTTCGCTGAGGAGCAGCACATCGATCGCGAGCGCGACTGCGGGCGCGAGACGCGATAACGCATCGATGTGCGGGCCGGTCTGCAACTGCGCAGTCGCGGATGTTACGACCAGAACTCCGAGTCGACGACTGCTCGCTATAAGCGGGATCGTGATGGCAGGCTCCTCCGGGACCCGCTGGGGGTTGTGAGCCCTCTCGCGGAGATTCTCGACGAAGGTCGGCTCTTCCGTTGCCCAGGCCGTACGAACCGCGCTCTTCTCGACCGGAGCCGTGATGCCTTCCATCTGCTCGCAAGTGCCGCGGGCGGCGACACAGGCGACGGTGCTTCCATCTGGAGAGATGATGCCGATTGCCTTTCCGCTCGATGGGACGACGACGTCGAGAATTGCGAGGATGTTGTGACTCGCCTCCGCGACAGTCACCTTGCGAAGCGCCACGCGCGCGATCTCAGCTGCGGCTTCGGTCTGCTTCTGCTCATCGCGCTGCGCATCGAAGAGTCGCGCGTTCTCGATTGCGACAGCCGCCTGGCGGGCGATCAGCATGATGAGATCCAGATCGTGCCTGTCGTACGCGTCGATCTTGTACGAGAGGACCTGCATCACTCCCACGGTCCGGTCGTGGTAGGTGAGGGGCGCCGTAATCTCGCTCTTCACTTCCCTCTTCGACGCCACCTGGAAGATCGTTCCCTTCCACCAACGTTCCGGCTTCGAGGAAATGATCGGCACGCCCGTCTGGAAAACCTTGGCGATCGTCTCAGTTCCATTCGGGAAGTCGAGGACACTCTCCCCCTCGCGCTCCTCGGAATCTACGATGATGCAATGCGCATTGAACTTCTCGCACACGGGGTCGGCGATCATGAGCGCAAAGCATGGAGCGTCTACCACCGACGCGACCGCCTTGTAGATTTCTCGGTACGCTTCATTCAGCGAGATCGTGGCCGAGATGGCCTGCTGCACCGTCGCGACCGCCGCGAATCGCGCGGCGCGACGCTCGAGCTCGGCGACGAGCTCAGTCGTCAATGAACTCCACCGTCACCGGGCGCGTGATCACGCCGGCCCTGACGCCTTCGTCGAGGAAGAGCCGGATTGCCGCGCGGCCGCGCTCGCCGTAGTCGAGCGTCCAGTCGTTCACGTACATCCCGACGAACGTGTCGGCGTTGCTCCGATCGAGTCCGCGCGCATACCGCATCGCGTGGTCGAGAGCATTCTTGCGATGATCGAGGCCGTACGCGATGCTCTCGCGAAGGTGCCGGGAGACCTTTTTCTGGACGTCGCGCGGCATGTCTTTCCGGATGACGTTACCGCCGAGTGGAAGCGGCAGGCCCGTTTTCTCGAGCCACCACGCGCCCATATCGGCGACGAGGTTCAGTCCCTCGTCCTTGTAGGTGAGCTGGCCCTCGTGAATCAGCAGTCCGGCATCCACGTTGCCGCGAAGAACAGCCTGCTCGATCTGGTCGAAGGGGACGACGACCGGGACGAAATCCGGCTGAAAAAGCTTCAGCGCCAGGTATGCGCTCGTCATCATTCCGGGCACGGCGACTCGCTTGCCAGCAATGTCTTCATGCGTCATCGGCCGCTTCGCCACGAGCATGGGTCCGTAGCCATCGCCCATCGATGCGCCGTGGGGGAGTAGAGCGTACAATTCGGAGAGATACGCATAGGCGTGAATCGAGACCGCAGTCACATCGAGCTCTCCGCGCAGGGCGCGACCGTTCAGCGTCTCGATGTCCTGAAGCTCGTGGACGTAGCTGATTCCCTGGGTATCGATCTGTCCGTCGGCGAGCGCGTAGAACATGAACGCATCGTCTGAATCGGGGCTGTGGGCCAGATGAATCGTGCTGGGTGAGGTCATGACTTCATTCCAAGGCTTTTTCGTGCCTGCGATACAGCGTTCGTGATGTCGTCCTGGTGCCGCACGTACTCGTCGCGTTTCTTGGCCAGCTCCGTTTTCTGCGCGGCGATGAGCCTTCGCTCATAGGAATGGAGCTGGGTGGTATCGCCAGCGAGAATAGCAAGGCGCGCCTCCAGAATCAGTCCGAGAAGGTGATTCGGATTCTCGCGCAGGATGGTGTCCGCCTGCGCCTTTGCGAGTGGAAGCGCTCCCGCCATCTCGCCGATCCGTCCCATATCGTAGCGCTGGTCCGTGTTGAGCGGCGAGAGCATGAGGTACGCCTGAAGGGCCATCGGCGCGAAGAACTGGACGCTGTCGATCTTCCCCTGGGTGGCGAGCAACATTACACGGTTGTAAAGGCGGTCGGCGCGCTCCTGCGGCGACAGGCTCGAGATGTCGGGGGCGCGAACTCCGGCGGATTGATCGTCGGCTGCGACCCCGCGATCGTCGAGTCCAGCCTGTGGCAACGCATTTTGCGAACCGTCAACGGTGCTCCCGCGACGGGCATTGAAGCCACGCCCGGCCGCCATCGCGAACAGAGCGAGAAAGGCCAGCGCAGCGACGATCCACGGAAGCGCATTTGTTCTCGCCTCACGCGTGACAGGTACAGTGGCTCCGACCACGGTGCCGCAGCGGTGACAGAACTTGGCGCCGGGACTTAGATCGGCAGCGCAGGAGGCACAAGCGGCCCCGGCCAGCGGGGCGCCACAGTTCGCGCAGTAACGGCCATTTGCCACTGCGCCACAGGACGGACAGGTTGTGGCAGAGTCGGATGAAGCAGGAGAGGGTGACGGCATTCGCTGAAATTACTCAGGCGCCCTTCTCCATGCATCGCGATAAAGTCAGGGATTCAACTACAAACTGAAGACTACCGGCCAGGGGCTATGCGCGAGCCGGCTATGGGTTACGGGCCGTCTCTTAGTGGATTCCAGTCCAGCCCGTTGCCATCAGCCGTCAAGCCGAAGGCCCCGGCAGGTAGTCTTCAGTTGTAGTTCTGTAGTTCCGCGTCTTGTTCGTTCTCGAGGACTCAGACCGGGAAGAGCATCTCCCGATATTTGGGGAGCGGCCAGTAATCGTCTCCGACCGAGAGCTCCAGCGCGTCGCAGACCTTTCGCACTTCCGCCATGGTGTCGGCTCCCTCCGATGTGAGCATCTCCGCCTGCCCGGTCGGATCGTCGTGCTTCGCCTCGACGCGAGCGATGATGTCGCTCAGATCCTCGCGAAATTCCTGGAGCTCCTGCACCAACTCGCCCACCTGATTTGCCGTGACTATCTGCGGAATCACCGCGACCCCTGCCGCCTTCGACTGTGAGGCAGCCTTGGAAAGCAGGCCGAGATAACTGTAGGCCGCCGGAATCACCATGGTGTCCACGATCTCGCGCATGGTATGGAGCTCGATCAGCATGTCCTTCACGTAGCGCTCGACGCGTACGTGATAGCGGGATTCCAGTTCCTCCTTGGTGAGAACGCCGAGCTTGGTGAGGAGCGCCCGCGACTGCTTCGACACGAGCTCCTTCAGGGCCTCCGGAGTCCGCCGCAGGTTCGGAAGGCCCCGTTTCTTCGCCTCCTTCACCCACTCCTCAGAGTAGTTGTTCCCCTCGAAGCGAATGGGGGTCGAGTCCTTGAACACCTCTCGAACAACCTTGAGCACCGCGTCGTCCACCGACTTGGTCTTCTTGAGAGTCTCCCGCAGCGACTCCGTGATCTCGCCAATCGAGTCCGCGACAACGGTGTTCAGCAGCGCGACCGGGAACGCGATCGAGGCCGAGGACCCAACGGCGCGGAACTCGAACTTCTGTCCCGTGAACGCGAACGGTGAGGTGCGGTTGCGATCGGTGTTGTCGCGCTGAATTTCCGGCAGCTTGGCGACTCCCAGCTTGATCATCTGCTGCTCTGCGGACCCGGAGCTCTTTCCCGCGGTAATCTCCTCGATAACCCGGGTGAGCATGTCGCCCATGAAAACGGAGATGATGGCGGGCGGCGCCTCGTTGGCGCCAAGCCGGTGCTCGTTGCCCGAGGTCGCGATACCCGCGCGGAGCAGTCCGGAGTGCTTGTGGACTCCCTTGAGCACAGCGGCGAGGAAGACGAGGAAGCGAATGTTCTGGTGAGGCGTCTTTCCGGGCTTGAGGAGATTCAAGCCGTCCAGCTCCGACGAGTCGGCGATCACCGACATCGACCAGTTGCAGTGCTTTCCCGAGCCGTTGATGCCAGCGAACGGTTTCTCGTGCAACAGCGCCTGGAGGCCGTGTCTCAGCGCTACGCGCCGCAACGTCGCCATCACCAGCATGTTATGATCGACGGCGAGATCGGTTTCCTCGAAATACGGCGCCATCTCGAACTGGCAGGGGGCGACTTCGTTGTGACGAGTAGTGATGGGCACCCCGAGCTTGTACAGTTCGAACTCCGCTTCGGAAATGCATCCCTGGATGCGCTCAGGAATTCCGCCGAAGTAGTGGTCCTCGAGCTGCTGCCCGCGGGGCGGCGGAGCGCCGATGAGAGTGCGGCCGCCCATCACGAGATCCGGGCGCATCGCGAAGTGCACGCGATCGATGAGGAAATATTCCTGCTCGGGTCCCAACGTCGTGAAGACGCGCTGCACCCCTTTGTCGCCGAGCAGCTCGAGCAGCTCGATGGACTTCTGCGACAGCACATCGGAGCTTCTAAGGAGCGGAGTCATTTCATCGAGCGCTTCGCCGTTGTAGCCGATGAAGACCGAGGGGATGCAGAGAGTACGGGCGCCTGTCGACTCGACGATGAAAACCGGGCTGGCGGGATTCCAAGCCGTATAACCTCGCGCTTCCCACGTTGCGCGCAGTCCGCCGGAGGGGAAACTCGACGCGTCGGGCTCGCTCTGAATCAGCTGGTCGCCGGTAAAGGATTCCACCGGCTGTCGGTCGTCATCGAATGCGAAGAACGCGTCGTGCTTTTCCGCCGTAAGTCCGGTCTGGGGCTGGAACCAGTGGGTGAAGTGGGTCACGCCACGCGAGATCGCCCATTCCTTGATAACATGGGCGACGACTGGTGCGATGGCGCGGTCGAGCTTCTTGCCGTGACGGATGGATGCGGCGAGGCTGCCGAAGACTTCTCTCGGAAGCTTGTCGCGCAGTTGCCTCACTCCCAGGATGTTGACGCCGAAGTACTGGGAGGTCGGCCCGGGTATTCCGTCCTTGCTGAAGCCGGGGGCGATTCGGGGCTCTCGGTTGGAGATCTCGTTAAGAAGAGCTTTACGCGGAGTGATGGCGGCGGCTGTCATGGGAGTCTGCGCTGATGAGAATGTAAGTCAAAAAGTGCATAACCGGCACATTTGAGCGATCAAATTCGCTATGTTGGTCCTGATATGCAAGGAACGCGAATACTTGCGTGCAATATTTGCAAAACTTTGGCAATGGGGCTACGTTCAGCTCAATGCCCCGACATCACCCCCAGATTCCTGATACCTCAGGCGCCACGGCCCAGGACATCCTGGACCTCGCCGCCACCAACAACGTCCGCTTCCTCAGACTGCAATTCACGGACATCCTCGGCATCAACAAGAACGTCGAGATCCCAGCATCGCAATTCGAGAAAGCCCTGGCGGGGGACATTATGTTCGACGGCTCCTCGATCGAAGGGTTTGTCCGGATCGAGGAATCGGACATGTTGCTGGCGCCGGATTTCAGCACGTTTCAAATATTCCCCTGGGGTGACGAAAAGAGTCGCGTTGCCAGGCTGATCTGCGACATCAACACTCCTGACGGTAATCCCTTTGCCGGAGACCCGCGGGGAGTCCTCAAGAAATTGATCGCCCGCGCGGCCAAGCTTGGCTACACGATGAACGCGGGGATGGAAGCCGAGTTCTTCATGTTCAAGCCGCGGCCGGATGAGGAGCCTTCGACGATTACGCACGACGTCGGATCGTATTTCGATCTCGCGCCGGCCGATCTGGGCGAAGATGCACGGCGCGCGATCGTCGATGTCCTCGAGCGAATGGGATTCGAGGTGGAAGCCGCGCACCACGAAGTCGCGCACGGTCAGCACGAGATCGATTTCAGATACGCCGCGGCGCTGAAGACAGCGGACAATATCACGACGTTCCGGTTCGTGGTGAAATATGTCGCGGGGACGTTCGGACTCACCGCGTCGTTCATGCCGAAGCCGATTTTCGGGCAGAATGGAAGCGGCATGCACACCCATCAATCGCTTTTCCGCGGGAAGGAGAACGCCTTCTGGGACGAGAAAGCAGAATGGGAGCTTTCCAGGACGGCGCTCCACTACATCGGAGGGCTGCTCAGACACGCGCGGGGCTTTAGCGCGATAACGAACCCTCTTGTCAACTCCTACAAGAGGCTCGTGCCCGGTTTTGAAGCGCCGGTCAACGTCGCGTGGTCGATGCGCAACCGGTCGCCGATGATCCGGATTCCCGATCGTCGCGGCTCAGGGACCAGAATCGAACTGCGAATTCCAGATCCCGCTGCTAATCCCTACCTCGCGCTGGCGGTGCAACTGGCGGCCGGACTCGATGGCATCGCGACAAAGGCCGATGCGCGCGAGCCGGTCAACACCAATATCTGGGAGATGTCGCACCGGGAGAAGCGTCGTCTCCGGATCGACGACGTGCCGCACAATCTGGGAGAAGCGTGCAATGAGCTGGAGAAGGACGATGTGATCACCGAAGCTCTCGGCGAGCACATCACGACTCAGTTTCTCGCCGCGAAGCGCCTCGAGTGGCAGGAGTACATCACGCAGGTCTCGCAGTGGGAGCTTGATAACTACCTTGGCAAGTACTGAGGCGAAGGCACACAGCAAAATTGTGAGATCCATTCCGCTGGGCTCTCACGGAACTGGGACTCTTGCGCACGATGTTGCGACGGTATTTTATGCGCTCCAAATCCGAAAAAACCACGTGGAAAGCATCACAGGCGGGAAGCAACGACCGAGTTAGTTATTTATCTAATAACGACCGTGTCAGCGGCTCTCCTTCCCTCTCACGGAGCTCTTTCGCCCGGTGCGTTTGCGGGGGACCTTCGCGCCCTGCTTCCGCGCCTCGGAAAGACCGATGGCAATTGCCTGTTTCCGGCTCTTCACGATCCTTCCGCTTCTGCCGGATTTGAGTGTTCCTTTTTTCCTCCGTCGCATCGCGCTCTCGACGCGCTTCGACGCCGCCTTGCCATATTTCCGGCGGCCTGAAGATTTTTTTGCAGCCATTCTCCTCCTCCTTTTTGATGTTGTCGTATCTGGTTTCGGACCGGCTGGCGCGTGTTGTGCCAGAGAATCAACGCATCGATCAAGTTGTGGTCGCCCATCTCAAATCGCACTGATATGAGCAGTCGGACCGGTATGGAAGCGGAAGCCATCACTCGTCTCACAGACGGCCTGCAACCGCTGGCGATTCGGGCAATTCTCGTGCAATGCCTAGTCGGAGAGCTCGCTCCATCGGCTGCGATTTCGCGGATGCTCGCGCTAGAGGGCGCGTCGACTGTGCGCGCGGCGATCGACGATGTCACGCATCGTGCGGCTACCATCTCGCGCGCCAGCGACATGCTCGTTCACGACAGGGTCGACGAGCTGACGCAAATCTTCGTCGAGCAAGTCTGCGAGGTTGCCGACGTCGGGGAGGCCACGAAGAGCCGGACTGGATACGGGCTGGGGCTGGCATCTCGTGTTTCAAAATCCGGGGATCGCGACGAATCCCAAGGATCTGACCCGAGGATCTGAGATTCCAGCGTCGGACCGCAAGCGCCGTGTGGCACCCAGTAGGTAGTTGCCGGCCGGTTTCGCTCTATCGATACTCAGGACGAAGTAGTGTCGTTCTCGTCGCGGCGGTCGGCGTGCCTGCGATCCTGGTCTCTTCGATCCTTGCGCGACCGCGCGCGAAGCCACCGCCAGGTGAGATAGAACGCAAGCGCAAGTATGATCCAGTAAAAGGGCAGCAGCAGCTCGTGCAGCGCGGGCGCGCTGTACTCGAGCCAGTAGATCAGGGCAATTGCCCCCAACGACACGCCCCAGACAACGAGCACCTGCCGCGGTCTACGACCGTAGATCATTTCTCCGCGCCGGCTACGTGGGCGAGTGCGTCGCCGGTGAGCCGGAATGTCGTCCAGTCGTCCATGGGTTTCGCGCCGATCCGTTTATAGAATGAGATCGCCAGCTCGTTCCAGTTGAGCACCGACCAGTCCATGCGGCCGCAATCGCGCTCAAGGGCAATGCGCGCGAGCTCTCGCAACAGGGCAAAGCCAATGCCGTGCTTCCGCGCGCGGGGTCGGACGAAAAGATCTTCCAGAAAGATTCCGCGCTTACCGAGCCAGGTCGAATAGTTATGGAAGAAAAGGGCGAAGCCAGCGGGCTCGTCGCCGAGGTAAGCAATCAGGACTTCGGCGGCCGGTTGCTTGCCGAACAGGGTCTTGGCCAGATCTTTTTCCGTAACTGGCGCCTCACCCGGAAGTGCGCGTTCGTACTCGGCGAGTTCCAGGATGAGCTCACGAATGAGCGGGACGTCTTTTTCTGTCGCCGGGACGATCCGAGGCTTTACCAGAGTGCTAGGCATTGGCGGAGTATCAGACTGGCAGAATCGGGTGTCAATGCCATCTTATGCCGGATGAACGCGACACTCACCCGTCTATTCGCGCTCACGCTCATCGCGAGCGCGTGCGGCTCACCTTCTCCACAAGTTGAAGCGGCCATCTCGGCACAGGATCCATCGGGAGCACGGCGTCTTCCGACCGGGGCTCGACTCGATCCTGCCGGAGTCTCGTACGATCTGGGCTCGATGCCGCTGGCGATGACGCTCTCGCCTGAAAAGGATCGCGTGATCGTGCTGCTCAACGGCTGGAGAGAGCAGGGCATCCAGGTCGTCGACAGGGCGTCCGGACGGGTACTCCAAACAATTCCCCTTCCCGCCGTGTTTCTCGGCATCACGTTCAGTCCGGACGGAAAATCGTTGTACGTGTCGGGCGGGAACGAGGATGTCATCTATAGGTTCGACTGGCACAGCGGACAGGCGACACTCGCGGATTCCATCGCGTTGGCGGTGAAGCAGAAAGGGAAGAGCGGGACGCGTTATCCTGCCGGAATCGCGATCTCTGGCGATGGGCGGACACTTTATGCCGCGGAGAACCTCGGCGATTCGCTGGCGGTGGTGGACCTCGCCGCGCGGCGTGTCGTGCAAAGGCTAGCGACCGAACAGTATCCGTATGGAGTCGTCGCCGGGCCCGACGGAACCGTGTACGTCTCCGCGTGGGGCGGGTGGACGGTGTCGGCCTTTCCGGCGCGGGCGAGCGGAACGCTGGAAGAGGGAAAACGAATCCGGGTGGCGAGGCATCCGTCGGCGTTGTTGCTCAGCACCGACGGATCGCGACTCTTTGCCGCGTCGGGAAGCACGGACAGGGTGAGCGTCATCGACACTCGCAGTCAGCGTGTCGTCGCCACGCTCAACGATGCTTCGCCGGCGGCGACCGGCGAGGGCAGCACACCAAACGCGCTGGCACTCTCGGCGAACGGTAGGCGCTTGTTTGTAGCAGAGGCCGACAACAATGCCGTTGCGCTCTTCGATCTCTCGCCATCGACATCGGGAGTTTCAGCAGCGACCGGGAAGGATGCATTGGCGGGAAGAATTCCGGTGGGGTGGTATCCGTCGGCGGTTCTTGCGGATGGGGGCGACATCATTGTGGTCAATGGCAAAGGTCGGGGAATTGGACCTAACGTCAAACACTGGCAGCCAGGCCAGCCAAGGCCGCCTCACACCCGGGACTATACGCTCGGGCAGATCAACGGAACGCTGACGGTCGTCCCCGCGGCAGGAGTAAGCCGTGGAGAGCTGGAGGGATTCTCCAATCGGGTTGCTTCAGCGAATGGATGGAACGTCGCTCAGCAGCAGAAAAGGTATCCACCATTCGAGCACGTCATCTACATCATCAAGGAGAACCGGACCTACGATCAGGTTTTCGGCGATCTTAGTCAGGCAGACGGGGATTCAGCGCTCGTTTTCTTTCCGCGCAGCGTCTCGCCAAACCATCACGCTCTCGCGGAGCGGTTCGGGATCTTCGATCGCTTCTTCGTAAACGCCGAAGTCAGCCCCGACGGACACAACTGGTCGATGGCGGCCTACGTGACTGATTACGCGGAGAAGACAATAGCCAGCAATTATTCGGGGCGGGGACGGAGCTACGATTATCAGGGGCTTAATCGTGGCACGGTGCCGGATGACGATGTGTCGGAGCCATCCAGCGGGTACCTGTGGAATCTCGCCGAGCGTGCAGGGATTACTTACAGGGATTACGGCGAGTTCGTCAACGAATCGGACGAACCGCCTGGGGCGGGCACACCCGTATCCACCGCGGCAACAAAACGCGCCTTGATCGGCCACACAAACCCCGCGTATTCGGGATGGAACCTGGACATTCCCGATCAGGCACGCGCCGACGTTTGGCTCAAGGAGTTTCAGGAATTCGCGCGAGCGGGGAAGATGCCGGCGCTCGAGATACTCGCCCTTCCGAACGACCATACGTCTGGTGCTCAGGCCGGCAAGCCAACACCGCGGGCCTACATGGCGGACAACGACTTGGCGCTGGGAAGAATCATCGAGGCTCTGACGAAGAGCCCGTTCTGGAAGAGCACAGTGGTGTTCGTGCTCGAGGACGACGCGCAGGACGGCCCGGATCACGTCGATTCGCATCGATCTCCGATGCTCGTGATCTCAGCGTACAACAGGGGGAAGGTTGTCCACCGGTTCGCCAATACCACGGATGTCCTGGCAACGATCGAGGACATTCTCGGCCTGGGACGAATGTCGCAATTCGATCACTATGGACGTCCGCTGCGGGAGATTTGGGAAACCGCGCCGGATCTTACCCCATATGTTGCACTCAAGTCAGTCGTGCCGCTCGACGAGAAGAACCCACCGCGTGGGGCGTTGGCCGAGGCTTCGAAGAAGCTGGTGCTGGAGAAGGAAGACATGTCGAACGACGACCTCTTCAATCGCATTCTGTGGGGCGCCATCAAGGGCGACAAACCTTATCCCGGACCGACGCGAATGTCGGCGCTCGAGGCGAAGGTGTCGCGGTGAGCAGGACGAACCCACGGCTTGTCGTTCCCGCGGGGCAGGGCATTCTCGGCGAAGATCCCGCGAGCCGGATCAAGCGTGTGCGCATGCTGGCGAAGCTGCTCGACAACTCCATAACGATTCCAGGCACCGGCTGGAAGATCGGTTTTGATCCGATCATTGGGCTGATCCCGGGAATTGGGGATCTGATCGGCGCGGTGCTTTCGGGCTACATCATTCTCGAGGCGGCGCGCTTGGAGGTGCCATCGTTCACACTGGCGAGGATGCTGATGAATGTCGGCATCGATACGCTGGTCGGTGCCGTTCCGGCCGTCGGCGACGTGTTCGATGCAGCATGGAAATCGAACATGAAGAACGCGACGCTGCTGGAGCGTCATCTCGTTGCGCGCGGTGCGGGCGATGGTGAGAAGCGGAGCGTGATCGGAGCGGTCGTTCTCGCGGTGATTGTGCTCGTGCTGATACTCGCTGCCGGATTGGCGCTCGGCATCTTCGCGGCCCGATTGCTCTGGGGGCTCAGGACCCGATAACTTTGTGGCATGGCGCCGTGGCCAAGTGGTAAGGCGGCAGACTGCAAATCTGCTATTCGTCAGTTCGATTCTGACCGGCGCCTCTCAAATCCATTTTTCGTAAGTCGAAGCGCTGCGGTTACTTGGCGAGCCTCTGATTCCTGGCACGCCACAACGAGCTCCCAAACCACACGAGTATTGTATGCGGACAACGCTACTCTGCCTCTTCGCGCTCGTCACTTTCTCGGGCAACGGGTCCGCGCAAGCGCCCTCGATCTTGAATTTGGCGGGGGAGCGTCGCGTCGACTCGATTCTCGCGCAGCTCACGTTGGAAGAAAAAATCGGCCTGCTTGGCGGAGTCAACATATTCGATGTTCCGGGACTCGCACGCCTTGGCATCCCACAGCTTGGCACAGCGGACAGTCCGTTCGGTGTGCGCGCCACGGGGCCTTCAACGCTCTACGTTGGTGGAATCGCGCTCGCGGCCACGTGGAATCCGCAGCTCGCCGAGCGGGTGGGCACTGAGATTGGGCGCGACGCGCGAGCGCGCGGCAAGCACTATTCGCTCGGGCCCGGCGTGAACATCTACCGGTCCGCACTGAATGGGCGGAACTTCGAATACCTAGGCGAGGATCCCTTCCTCGCGTCGCGAATGGTGGTGCCGTTCATCACAGGCCTGCAGCGACAGGGCGTGAGCGCCACCATCAAGCACTTCATGGGGAACAACTCGGAGTACTGGCGGAACAAGAGCGATTCGCGGATAGACGAGCGCGCGCTGCGCGAGATCTATCTTCCGGCGTTCGAGGCCGCGGTGAGAGAGGCGAGGGTGGGAGCGATCATGCCTTCGTATAACCTCACGAACGGCACCTATATGACTGCCAACCGCCGCCTGAATGTCGACGTTGTAAAGGGTGAGTGGGGATTTCCGGGTGTGACCATGTCCGACTGGGGCGCCGTGCATTCCACTCTCGACGCGGCCAATGGCGGAACGGATCTCGAGATGCCAGGGCCGCAGCACTTCAATCGGGATTCGCTGCTCCCGCTCATTCGGGATGGGCGAGTGACGCAGGCGGCGATCGACGACAAGGTTCGGCGTCTGTTGCGCAACAGCGTGCGCTTTGGGTGGATGGACCGGCCCCAGCTGGACGCTTCGATCCCGCGTTTCAACCAGCAAGGGCGCGCGGTGGCGCTGGAAGGCGCGCGAGAGAGCATGGTCCTGCTCAAGAACGAACGTAACGTGCTTCCGTTGAACAAGAAACGTGTGCGGACGGTGGCTGTGATCGGCCCGAACGCATACCCTGCCGTGCCGATTGGAGGCGGCAGCGCCACGATCCCGACGTTCCATGCCGTGAGCTTCGTGGAGGGACTGGGGAATTCTCTGGGGACAACAACGAATGTCGTGTACGCGCGCGGTTTGCCAAGCTGGAGCTGGGTCGCGGCCGGCACCAGCTTCACGACTGATAAAGAAGGGTTGCATCGAGGCCTCAACGTCGAGGTCTTCAGCAATCACGAGCTCTCGGGCGTGCCTGTGAGTACACGCGTCGATCAGCACGTCAGCGTGGGCGCGCCCCTCGACATTGGGATGCTCGCGTCCGGAGAACCCATCGACTTCTCCCTTTTCAGAGGGCCACCCCGGCTCATAGGGACGCGGTGGACCGCCTACTACACGCCGCGCGTGCCAGGCAAACACGACGTAGTCGTGCAGTTGGGCGGCTTTTCCGACAGCGGTTATCGCCTGTATGTCGACGACAAACTGGTCAGAGACTCATGGCAGCTGGCGAAAGCCGCGATCGAGCCGACTAGCGTCGTCCTCGACGCGGGACCACACAAGGTGGTGCTCGAGCACCGGAGTGTCACAGGCTTCGGCAGTCCATTCATTCGAATGGGAATCGTGCCGGAAAGCGGCTGGGTAGATCAATCCGCGGTGGCGCTCGCAGCAGAGGCGGACGCGGTCGTCCTCGCCGTCGGCTTCGATCCACAGAGTGAGAGCGAGGGCTGGGACCGCACCTTTGCCCTGCCGCCGGGCCAGGACCAACTGATTCGCGCGGTCGTCGCGGCGAACCCGAACAGCATAGTGGTGGTGACGTCCGGTGGCAGCGTGGACATGAGTCAGTGGATCGATCGGGTTCCCGCCGTCGTCGAAGCATGGTATCCCGGCCAGGAGGGAGGAACCGCGTTGGCCGAGATCCTCTTTGGGGATGTGAATCCGTCGGGCCATTTGCCGGCGACGTTCGAGCGGCGTTGGGAAGACAATCCGTCGAGCGCGAACTATTACCCGGCATCGGGCACCGACCGCGTCGAGTACAGCGAGGGAGTGTTCGTCGGCTACCGCGGATTCGAGAAGAGCGGAACGCGGCCGCTCTTTCCATTCGGATATGGGCTGTCGTACACCACGTTCGGGTATGGAAATCTTGCAATAAGCTCAGTGGCCGGCACCGCGGGAAGCGACGCTCGCTGGAACGTATCATTCGACATCACCAATACGGGAGAGCGCGCCGGCGCCGCAGTGGCGCAGGTGTACGTTGCGGATCCCAATGCGAGCGTGCCTCGTCCGGCGAAAGAGCTGAAGGGTTTCACAAAAGTGATGCTGAAGCCTCACGAGATGCGCCGGGTGACCGTGCCGCTCGATGTGCGCGCTCTCTCGTTCTATGATGTTCCCGGCAAGCAGTGGCGCGCGGAGGCCGGTGATTTCAAGGTACTCGTCGGCAGTTCTTCGGCCGATACCAAGCTTGTTGGGACCCTCCACCTCGCCAACACTGTCACAACGAGATGACCCGGCTAAACCAAGCGCGCAAACCTTTCCCGCTTATCGAGCATCAAACCCTGTTATCGGGATAGCAGCTACGGCCCCTCAGCACGGACTCCGACTCCTTCCGGAGAGGGCAGTGTGTTCGGAATTGCCTAGGTTGGAGGGGCGAGGTGCTTGGTGTGAGGTGTGAGGTGAACTACCCCAAGAACGCGTTCGTGTCACGGTAAACCCCAGCGTTACTCCACGCTCTTCAATACGGCGGCAAAAAGGTTCGAGTCGACATTTCCGCCCGACAGGACCACCGCCACTTTGCGACCGCGCATTCGCTCTTTTTCCTGAAGCAGTGCTGCAAGCGCGGCTGCACCACCACCCTCGGCGGTGTTGTGGGTGTCCGCGAACAACGCCCGCATTGCTGACTCCACTTCGTCGTCGCTTACCTGGACCACTCGCTCCGCACCATGTCGCGCGATGGCGAGCGCCGCTTCCACCGGAGTCCGGCACGCCATGCCATCGGTGATGCGAGTAGTTACGTCGTGAGAAACAATGCGACCCTGCTCGTAGGAAAGCGCGAATGCGGGGGCGCGGTCGGACACGACTGCTACGACGCGGGTGCGGAGTCCAAGAGCATCTCGTGCCGCGATGACTCCGCACAAGCCGCTACCCATTCCCACCGGGACGTAAACGGTGTCGAGCTCCGGAACAGCGCGAAACAGCTCCACCGCATACGTGCCTACCCCGCGTACCAGCAATGGGTGAAACGATGGGAACCTGTGCCATCCGCGGTCAATCGCAATCCGGTCAGCGACCTCGGCGGCGGCCTGAAAGTCATGACCCTGCTCGATGACTTCGACGCCGAGAGATCGCATCGCGGCATTTTTCTCGACGCTGTTCCCGAACGGTACGACAACCGCCGCCGGGATTCCGTACCGGCGAGCGGCAAATCCCACGGACTGGCCGTGATTCCCCCTCGTCGCGGATATCACTCCGTCTGGTTTAGCGCCGGTGTGGCAAAGCTCTTCGAGATATACGAGACCTCCACGCACCTTGAACGCACCAGTTGGGGTGTGGTTCTCGTGTTTCACCCAGACGGTCGTTCCGACCCGCGCTTCGAGGAGGGGCCACCGGTACTGCGGGGTCGGCGGCATGGACTGGTAAATGAGAGCTGCGGCAGCCTCGAGCGCGTCCAGCGAGGGCTGGTCGTTGGGTACGGTGTTCTTCATTTCCAGGGTGAATGCCATTGCCAAGCCACCGAGAATGAGTGCCATGCCTCACGGCGGTTGATAAGATGCGCTCGCCCGCACGAGGGCGTCACCCACCGCCGCGAAACGGAATTCAAACCCAAGCCGTAGGTATAGGTGTCGAATTGTGTACCACCATCCCTAGCCGCCCTTGATGTCTAAATCTTCCTTGAACTGGCCCGGCCTGAATTGCGGGGCCGGCTTGGCCCTCGTTCAGCGCTTGAGCATTACCCGTATGATTGGTGCGGCTTCGCTCATTCTTTGCGCTGGCAGCACTGGACTTGTCGCGCAGACCGCTCAGACCAGCAGCGCGTCGCTGCCAAACGCGGCCGCAGCGTCAGTGACAGGAACGATCAGCATCGACGGCAAGCTCGATGAGAGCGCGTGGGCGAAGGCAACTCCTATTACCGACTTTCGTCAGCAGCAGCCGCATGAGGGCGCGCCGGCGAGCCAGCGCACCGAAGTGCGGGTCCTCTACGACGAGCGCGCGCTCTACATCGGAGCGCGCATGTATGACTCGCTGGGTGCCGGCGGTATCCGGGCTCCGCTGGCGAGGCGGGATCAGCTCCTCGACGCGAACGGCAACAACGGCTCGTTCAACTCACTGACAACCGACAAGCTCATCGTCATTCTCGACCCGTACCACAACCACATCGACCAAGCGTGGTTCGAGATCAATCCGGCGGGTGTGCGCGGCGATCAGTTCAACGGCGATCCGTCATGGGATCCCATCTGGCAGGCGGCCGCGCATGTCGACTCGCTCGGATGGACCGCCGAGTTTCGAATTCCGTATTCACAGTTTCGTTTCTCGCGCGACAGCCTGCAAGCGTGGGGAATGCAGATCTGGCGATACATCGACCGGCTCAATGAGCAGGACATGTGGTCTTTCAGGCGGAAGAACGAGTCAGGAGGCGCGATGTATTTCGGATCGCTGAACGGACTCGTCCTCGGGCCACAGCCCCATCAGCTCGAGATCCTTCCGTACGTTGAATCGCGCCAGCAATACAAGTTCGCGCAGCCCGGCGACCCATATCACAACAGCAGTTACAGACGCGTGAGCGCCGGCGCCGACATGAAATACCTGCTGACGTCGAGCCTCGCTCTGGATGCGACGGTCAATCCGGATTTCGGACAGGTCGAGGTGGATCCCGCGACGATCAACCTGTCGGCGTACGAGACCTATTACTCGGAGAAGCGGCCGTTTTTCGTAGCTGGCAGAAGCGCGTTCGACTTTGGCAACTTCAGCTGTAATTTCTGCAGCAACACATCGAGCCTCGACATCTTCTACTCTCGCCGTGTCGGACGTCCGCCGCAGCTCAATCCATATGTCGGCAACGTCGCGGACTTCGCCAACACGCCTGATAACACCACGATTCTCGGGGCCGCGAAGATCACCGGACGGACAAAGGGCGGCTACACGTTGGGAGTTCTCGATGCGCTGACGAATCGCGAGACCGCGCGGTATATGCCAGCCGGTGGCTCGTCGGAACAGACACAGGAGGTCGAGCCGCTCAGCAACTACTTTGTCGGGCGGATAAAGAAAGATCTGAATCAGGGAGCTACGACGATCGGCGGAGCCTTCACGTCAACGTTCCGGCAGCTCAACGACACAGTGGTCGCCGACAGACTTCGCCGCCGAGCCGAAGCGGGCGGAATCGACTTCAACCATACGTGGCGCCAGCGCCAGTATTCCTGGATTGGCTCGATACTTACCTCGAACGTCGGTGGAACGTCATCCGTCATCGATCTGACCGAGCAGTCCAGCGCGCATTACTTCCAACGTCCAGACCGTCGCGTAACCAGCGACGGAATCTTCAATACCAAGTACGATCCCAACGCTACATCGCTTCAAGGCTATGGCTTTTACACCCGAGTAGGAAAGAACACCGGGAACTGGTTTTGGGAGACAGCCCAGAACTGGCGTAGCCCCGGTTTCGAGGTGAACGACCTGTCCTTCCTGGATCGCGCCGATTACAAGTGGATGAATGCGAACGTGGGTCGTCAGTGGACGACTCCGGGACGCTGGTATCGCAATGCGGTGATCCTTGGCGGCGGGCAGCAGCAGTTCAATTACGATGGCGACAAGACCGATCTCCAGACGCAAGTTTACTTCGGCAGCCAGTTTCTGAACTACTGGAATCTGCGCAGTTTCGTCATTCACCATCCCACGGTGTTCGATGATCGACTGACGCGCGGCGGACCGGTCGTAATGCGAAGTGGCTACAACTTCGAGGAGGTTGAAGTCTCCACTGACGCGAGGCAGCGCGCCGTGTTCGATTTCACGGTGCAGACCGCAAAGGAAATCGGATCGGGCACCCACACCCTCATACTTCAGCCCGGTGTCGCCCTCAAGCCGGTGGCGAATGTGTTCATCAGCCTTACGCCGAGCTTCATCGCGGATGAAGACGCCGCGCAATACGTGACAACCGTTACAGACCCAACCGCAACGGCATTCTTTGGGAATCGCTACGTCTTCGGGTTCATCAAGACGCGGACGCTCTCTCTCGACACGAGGGTGAACTGGACGTTCAATCCGAACCTCACGCTGCAGCTCTTCGCGCAGCCATTCATCGCGAGCGGGGCTTACTCGTCGTTCCGCGAGTTCGCGGCCCCGCGCACCTTTCACAAGGTGATTTATGGACAGGACATCGGCACGATCACTCGTACGCCGGCGACCGCTTCGAGTGGCGCGACCTACACGGTCGATCCAGACGGCGCGGGACCGGCGCCTGCCTTTTCATTCGGCGACCCCGACTTTACCTTCCGGTCTCTGATTGGCAACGCCGTGGTGCGGTGGGAGTATCGGCCGGGCTCGACGGTGTTCTTCGTGTGGACGCAGAGCCGGACCGGAAACGATCCCAACGGCAACTTCGATTTCCCCGCGCAGAGGACTGCGATCTTCCGCGACCGGCCCACGAACGTGTTTCAGGTCAAGGTGAATTACTGGATCGGGCGCTGACGAGGGAAAGAGTCGGCTGATTTCTGACCGCGGCCCCTTGTAGTCTCTACATCCGACTTCGAAGTTTTGGGCACGGCGATCGGGTCCGGCCGCCGGTTCTGAAGGTCATTCCTTCCAATCGCCCATGCTCACGCTCATCGGGATCGTCATTGTCGTCATCGGCTTCGTCCTCCGGATAAATCCGCTCCTCGTCGTGACTATCGCGGGGCTCGCGACCGGTATTGCCAGCGGCCTCGCTCCGCTGGAAGTGGTGGCAGCGTTTGGAAAGGCGTTCATCACGAGCCGGTACGTGGCGATCGTGTGGCTGGTTCTCCCCGTAATCGGCCTGCTCGAGCACGCGGGGCTCAAGGAGCGGGCGCGCGCCGTCGTCGCCGGACTTCACGCCGCTACAGCGCCGCGCGTTCTGCTCGCCTATTTCGCCATCCGTCAGATCACAGCTGCGCTCGGTCTCACATCGCTCGGCGGACACGCGCAGATGGTGCGGCCCCTCATCGCGCCAATGGCGGAGGGAGCGGCGGAGAATCAGTACGGCGAACTGCCGCAATCGGTGCGATACAAGATCCGGGCGCACGCCGCCGCCGTCGACAACATCGCTCTCTTCTTCGGTGAAGACATCTTCATCGCGATCGGATCGATTCTGCTGATCAGAGGGTTTCTCGATCAGAACGGAATCCACGTCGAGCCGACGCAGCTGGCGATCTGGGCGATTCCAACCGCAATCTGCGCGTTCGTGATCCACTGCACGCGGCTCTTGCTGCTCGACCGGCAGCTGCGCGCGGAGCTCGAGCAAAAAACAGAGCGAGCGTGATAACTCTCGAGCACATCTACTGGCTCAGCGGTCTCATGATGGCGGGCGTCGCCATCGTCAACTGGCGCGACCGGAGCAACCCGCGACGCTTCAACAATACGGCTTTCTGGGGCATTTACGCAGTCACCTTTCTGGCGGGGTCGCATCTGCCCGATCTCACGAATGGTTTTCTCGTCATTGCGATGGTGCTTGTCGCGAGCATCCGCGGCCTCGGACAGGGCAAGCAGGAGAGCGCCACGCGTGAGGAGCGTGAGGGCAGCGCTCGGCTCTGGGGAAATAAACTCTTCGTTCCGGCGCTCGCGATTCCGCTCATCACGGTGCTCGGCACGGTGCTGCTCAAGAGGATTACTATTGGCGGCGTGCCGTTAGTGGATGTCAAGCAGGTGACGGTGATCTCGCTGGCGATCGCAACTCTCGTCGCGCTCGCGACGGGGATGATCATGCTCAGGCCACCGCTGCTCGCACCGATCAGGGAAGCGCGCCGATTGCTCGACGCGGTCGGCTGGGCCGCCGTACTCCCTCAAATGCTCGCGGCACTCGGGGCGCTGTTCGCGATTGCGGGCGTCGGCAATGTCGTGTCCAGCCTGGCGCAGCGCTGGATCCCCCTCGACAACCCGTTTGTCGTCGTGACGACTTACACCGTCGGCATGGCCGTATTCACGATGATCATGGGCAACGCGTTCGCCGCCTTTCCCGTCATGACCGCTGGGATCGGACTGCCGCTCATCGTTCAGAAGTTCGGCGGCGACCCGGCCGTCATGGCCGCGATCGGGATGCTGTCGGGATTCTGCGGCACGTTGATGACTCCGATGGCGGCGAACTTCAACATCGTTCCGACCGCTTTGCTCGAGCTCCCGGATGAGAATGCCGTGATCAAAGTTCAGATTCCGACGGCGATCATGCTGTTGGGAGCGAACATTCTGCTCATGAACTTTCTCGTATTCCGCCGCTGATGCCGGCCTCCGCATCTCTCACCCCGGCGCTCGCCCGGACGTTTGCACGGGTCGCCCTGTCTCACGTGACACAGGAATACCCGAACAAGCTCGATCATGTGCTGAACAAGCGCGCCGATCTCAAGACGCCGAGCGAGCTGCATCCGGTTTTCTTCGGCAGCTTCGACTGGCATTCGTGCGTGCACGGTTACTGGCTTCTCGCGACTCTGCTGCGGCTCTTTCCCGAGATGCGCGAGGCTGGAAAAATTGAAGAGCTGTTCGACGCTCAGTTCACCTCAGCGAAAGTGAGAGCGGAAGTCAGATATCTTGGCCAACCGTTACGCGCCACGTTCGAGCGGCCATATGGCTGGGCGTGGCTGCTGATGCTGTCGGCCGAGCTGAATCGACATGCAAGCACGAATGGCAAGCGATGGAGCGACGTGCTCACGCCGCTCGCTGACGCGTTCACTCAGCGTTTTCTCGATTTCCTTCCCAAGGCGACTTACCCGACGCGCGTAGGGACACACTTCAACAGCGCCTTCGCCATCACGCTGGCGCTCGAGTATGCGGAGGTCGCGAGCAACGACAGTCTTCGGAAAGCCCTGGTCAAAAAAGCGCGCGCCTGGTACTCGAAGGATTCGGACTGCCAGGCGTGGGAGCCTGGCGGGGATGACTTTCTGTCTTCGGCTCTGATGGAGGCCGAATGCATGCGCAGGGCACTGAAGGCGAGCGATTTCTCGGGCTGGCTCGACCGCTTTCTCCCCAGGCTCGCAGTGCGGGAGCCTGCGACGCTGTTCACGCCTGCCATCGTGAGTGACCACACCGATGGAAAGATCGCTCACCTCGACGGATTGAATCTGAGCCGCGCCTGGTGCTGGCGCTCGATCGCAGGGACGTGGCCCACGAGTGATGCACGCCGAGGAGTAGCGCTCGAGGCGGCAGAGATACATTTCGCCGCGAGCCTTCCGCACGTTGCGGGCGATTACATGGGAGCGCATTGGCTGGCTACGTTTGCCCTGCTGGCCCTCCTCTAACGTGAGACTTGCGTGACCGAGCCACCCGTATCAGTGCCACCCGCTTCGGAAGACGCCACAAGGCGCGCGGCGCTCGTCGCGCTTTTCATCGGAATAGCCGCGATCGCGGCGGGATATGCCACAGCGTTCAGCGCGGGTAAAACGCCAGCGTGGGCGGCCTGGCTCCTCGCTCTTGGAATTCCCGTTGCACTCGCCGCCATCATGATCCTCGGCGCCGCGCGCGGACGCCGTGGGATAGGGCCGCTCAAAATTCCGTTCGCTTTCGTCGCCCTGGTATTGGTGATTGGCTTCGGCGCGGCGCTGGCGCTGCCAGCCACTGAAGGTCCGCTCAGCACGCTCTGGCTCGGATTGCCCGCGCGAGCCGCGATCGTGATCTACGGGGTCGGACTGCTCCCCATCGTCGTGCTGCCCATCGCCTATGCGCTGACGTTCGAGACCCAGACACTGAGCGCCGAAGATGTCGAGCGCGTACGTGTGCTCGCTCGCGAGAACCAAGCAGCCATTGAGAACGGTACGCGAGAGCCGATGGACAATCAGCGCCGCGGATGATTCAAACCGCAAGCGTGAGCGCGCTCCTCCAGGTTGCGTTGCCGAATGCCGCTCGACCCGCTGTCGTAGCTGTCGGCATTCTCTACTTCGCCGTGGTCCTCGGAATCAGCGTCTGGGCAGCGCGGAGAACACGAACCGCGAGAGACTTCTTCGTTGCCGGAAAGGGAATCGGGCTCGTCGCGCTCACGGTTGCGTCGGTGTCGGTGTCGGTTTCCGGTTTTGCATTCATCGGTGGCCCGGGGTTCATCTACGCCGTTGGCCTGGGCGCGATGTACATCGTGCTTCCAGCCGCCGTCACGAACGTCATGGGTGCGTGGGTCCTGGCGAAGCGCATGCGACTCCTCGGTGAGGCTCGCGCTCTCATAACGATCCCAGACGCGATCGGCGCCCGCTATCGCTCGCGGGCCGCGCAGGGACTCTCGGCCGTCGCGATTCTGGTCGGGATCGTGGGGTATATGGCGACGAACGCGCTGGCGATGGGTGTCGTGATCAATTCCATCTTTGGAGTGGGCCTCGGGTGGGGGATCTGGATCGGAATGGGTGTGACGCTCGCCTATTCCGCATCGGGCGGCATTCTCGCCGGCATCTACAACGATGTCTTTCAGGGAACCCTGATGGCCGTGGCGTCAGTTCTCGTTTTTCTTTTCGTGCTCAATTTTGGCGGCGGGCTGGGCGAAATCTCACGCACGATACTCGCGCACGAGCCCACGTTCCTTGGCCCCTGGGGAAAGCTCACTCCACTCGCGGCGCTTTCCTTCTTCTTCGTTTTTTCGATGGGCTCACTCGGCCAGCCGCAGGCTGTACACAAGTACTACATGCTGCGTGATCCGTTGCAGCTCAAATGGTATCCGCTGCTCAAGACACTGGGTCTGGTGCTCGTGCTGCTTCTGTACTTCAGCGTGGGAGTGGGCGTGAAAGCGTTCGTGCTGAGCGGCCGTCTGGCTCCGCTGGCGAGCCCCGACCAGGCGACGCCCGCTCTCCTGCTCAACGTCACGCCGATAATTCTCGCTGCCCTGGTATTCTCGGGAGTCGCAGCCGCGACCATGAGCGCGGCAAACTCTTTCATTAATATCGGCGCCGCGGTGGTTACGCACGATTTGCCGGTGGCTTTCGGCCGGCGAGTGACAAACGAGCTGCGATGGGGAAGAACGGTGACGGTTCTGATCGCCATCGCGGCCGCAATCACCGCGCAGCGGTCGGGGACGATGGTGGCATTCCTCGGGATTTTCGGATGGGGCTTGTTTGCCTCGACGCTGGTACCGGCACTGGCGGTCGGACTGAATTGGCAGGGCGCCACGCGTGCGGGAGCGATGGCGTCGATCGCAACGGGCTTGATTGTCACGCTCGGGCTAGAAACCGCGGCCTACTGGAAAGCCTTCACCTTTCCCGCCGGCGTGACAGCGTCGGCGGTCGCAATGGTGTCTTCGTTTTTGGTGTTCTTCATCGTGTCGTGGCTCACGCGACGCACCGCGCCGACGCAGATAGACCCCGATGTGAGACTGGTGATGGAGATCTGATCACTCCGTCGCGGACTTCTTCTCTTTCTGATTCTCCATGACGCGGACGCTCTTGATGTTCACGAACTCGCGGATGCCGAACTCGCCCAGCTCGCGGCCGAATCCCGAGTTCTTGACGCCGCCAAACGGCAGCCGTGCATCAGATACGACCATGCCGTTGATAGAAAGAAGTCCCGACTCGATCTCGGCGATGAACTGATTCCGCTCCGCGTCGTCGCGGGTCCACGCCGACGCGCCCAGCCCGAAGCTGGTGCCGTTGGCGATGCGGATCGCATCGGCGAGATCTTTCGCCTTGAAGACCGAGGCGACGGGACCGAACAGCTCCTCGCGCGCCGCGGGCGCGTCGGGTGGAATGTCGGTGAGAACGGTGGGAGCGTAGAAGTATCCCTCGCGATCGAGTTTTTTGCCGCCAGTGACAAGCTTTGCTCCGGCGGCGACAGATGCCTTCACTTGCTGATCGAGCTGGTCGCGGATCGCCGCTGTCGCCTGTGGTCCGAGCTCTGTCTTCTCATCCATCGGGTCTCCGATCCGCACAGCGGAAACTCGGGCGACGAAATTCTTCAGGAATTCGTCGTAGACCTTCTTGTGGATGATGAATCTCTTGGCGGCGATGCACGACTGGCCGTTGTTGATCATCCGGGCCGTCACGGCCGTCGAGACTGCGTTCTCCAGATCGGCGCTCGGCATCACCACGAACGGGTCGCTGCCGCCGAGCTCGAAGACCGACTTCTTGAGATTCTTGCCGGCGACGCTCGCGACCGATCGACCAGCTCCTTCACTGCCGGTGAGCGTGACCGCGGCGATGCGACGGTCGGCGATGATTCCCTCGACCAGGTCGGAGCCGATGAGGAGAGTCTGAAAAACGCCATCTGCGAATCCGGCGCGTCGAAATATGTCTTCGATGGCCAGGGCACACTGTGGAACGTTCGACGCGTGCTTGAGAACGCCGACATTGCCAGCCATGAGCGCCGGTGCGGCAAAGCGGAACACCTGCCAAAAAGGAAAATTCCACGGCATGATCGCGAGCACCACCCCGATGGGCTGAAAAGCGACCCAGCTCTTGCCGCCCTCCATCTCGACAGGCTGGTCGGCAAGAAACCGCTCGGCGTTGTCGGCGTAGTAGCGGCACGCAGTCGCGCACTTCGCCGCTTCTGCGACGCCCGCCTTGATGGGCTTCCCCATCTCGAGCGTCATGAGCTGACCAAGCTCGCGCGATTCCGCATCCAGGATTACCGCGGCCTTGCGCATGTGGCTCGCGCGGTCGGCGAAGGATGTACGTCGGTGCTGGCGATAGGCGGCCGCGCCTCGATCGAGTGCCTCGCCCACTTTCGCCGCCGAGAACGGCTCGAAGGTGCGAAGAGTCTTTCCGGTCGCGGGATTTATAGTCGATATGCTCATGATCAAAAGCTTCGCTTCACGTAGCGTGCCGGAGGCCGCGTTTTGCGTGGCGACTGCACATGAAAAAAGAAGCGGGACCACCAGGGGCCAGTTCAGGCACGTCTGATTTACATTGTTGTTCTATGCCCAAGAACAAGTTCTGCGTGCTGATGCTTTCCCTTGTAGCGCTCGCCGCTTTCGATACCGCCTATGGACAATCGCAGGTAAGCACCATACAAAACCTGACTGAGCCCCCGGCGATTCGTCGTGAGTTCAGGGGAGTGTGGATCGCGTCGGTGCAAAACATTGACTGGCCTTCGCAGCCCGGGCTTTCGACGCAGGAACAGAAGGACGAGCTGTCGGGAATGCTCGATCGGGCCGTAGCTCTCCGACTGAATGCCGTGATTCTGCAGGTGCGTCCGGCTGCCGACGCGATGTACGCGTCACGATACGAGCCATGGTCAGAGTATCTGACCGGGCGAATGGGCAGAGCACCCAACTCGTGGTACGACCCGCTCGAATTCGCGGTGACCGAAGCCCACAGGCGCGGGCTCGAGCTGCATGCGTGGTTCAACCCCTATCGCGCGCGTCATCCGTCGTCGAGATCGGTGCCATCGGCAAATCATATCAGCGTCACGCACCCCGAGCTCGTGAAGAGATACGGAAGCATGCTGTGGATGGATCCGGGAGAGCCGGAGGTTCGCGACGAGACGATCCGCGTGGTGCTCGACGTCGTCCAGCGGTACGACATCGATGGCGTTCACATCGACGACTACTTCTATCCCTACAAGGAGAAGGACCGGCGCGGAAGGACCATTGAGTTCCCCGACGCGAACAGCTGGAGGAAATATCTCAGATCTGGCGGAACACTTTCGAGAGATGATTGGCGCCGGGCCAACGTCGACAGTCTGATTTACCAGGTGTACGTCCGGATCAAGGCCGCGAAGCCGTGGGTGAAATTCGGAATCAGCCCATTTGGAGTGTGGCGTCCGGGGAACCCCCCGCAGATTGGAGGTCTTGATTCCTACGCGGAGCTTTACGGCGACTCGAGAAAGTGGCTCGTAAATGGATGGGCAGACTACTTCACGCCGCAGCTCTATTGGCCGACCACGCGCCCCGATCTGAGCTACCCCGTTCTGCTGCAATGGTGGGTCGAGCAGAATGCAAAGGGCAGGCATATCTGGCCGGGCAACTATCTCGACAAAGTCACCGGCACTCCCACCGGATGGCCCGCGCAGGAGCTGCTCGATCAGATCTCGCTCACGCGCGCGCAGCGCGGGGCGACGGGCAACATCTACTTCAGCATGCGCTCGTTCATGTTCGGAAGAGACAGCCTGCCCGAGAAACTGGTCGCCGGTCCGTACGCGAGCAGAACGCTGGTGCCGGCATCCACCTGGCTGGATAGCATTCCGCCTCTTTCGCCGATCGTCCGCGTTGGTCGTGACGCCGTAACCGGCGCGAGCACTGTGTCACTCCAACCTCAAGGGGCGGAAGCGACCTGGCTCTGGCTGATCAGGATACGCGTTGGAACGGACTGGGCGACTGAAGTTCTTCCAGGACTCCAGCGCTTCTACATGATTCCGCGGATTGCCGGCGGGGTTTTGGCGGATGAAATCGCGGTTTCGGCCGTAGATCGAAGCGGCAACGAGAGCGCTCCGATTTTATTGAGCCTGTTTTCTCCGCCTTGAGGAAACTCGCACGGGGATCTCGCTGACAAAAAACTGCGAGAAGAATCAGGTAAGAGGCACGAGATAATAGGTGCGAGGTCCGAGGTATGAACCCTTTCGCGGTTACTTGTCCTCGCGCTTGAGGGAGCCGGAGTTGATGCAATACCGCTGGTGCGTCGGCCCGGGACCGTCCTCGAATACATGGCCCAGGTGCGCATCACATTTCGCGCAGAGAACTTCCGTACGCCGCATGAACACGCTCCTGTCCGATTCAGTGCGGACGTTTTCACCCGCGACCGGCTCGGTGAAGCTGGGCCAGCCCGTGCCGGAATCAAACTTGGCGCCGGAATCGAAAAGAGGTGTTCCGCAGCAGATGCAGGTGTAGGTGCCCAGCTCCTTGCTATCGTGGTACTCGCCGGTAAACGCGCGCTCGGTGCCCTTCTGGCGCGCAATGCGGTACTGCTCCGGCGTGAGCTCCTTACGCCACTCTTCGTCGCTCTTTTCGATCTTGTCGCTCATTGTGTCACTCTCTCTTACCATCCAACAGGTGTGATTCCGCCGTCAACGCATCGGTGACCGCGCCGCCGAAGCGGTATTGTCAAAAATACACCATGTGTGGAATATCGGTGTGCAGCATCCTAGCTTCTGGCTTAACCGTATGGAACGCCGATCGAGTCGAAGGCGAAGCACGATTGTGCTCCTGGCGATGGGTATTGCTGGCTGCGTTCACAGCTCAGGCACCATCCGCCAGGAGCGCCGCGTCAGCTACTGGGAGGCGCTGTCCGAGCTTCATCCGGCAGATGCGATCGCATCCGCCCGCACGCCTTCGGAAAAGGAGTTTGCCGAAGCTCTGGGGAATCTCATGTCCGGCGATCTGGAAAAGGCGGAGCAGCGTTTCGGAACGCTGCGTCGCTCGGCAACGGATTCCATCATTCGCTCCGGCTCCAGGGTGATCTACACGGCGACGCTCCAGTATCAGGAGAAGTGGGAGGCGCTGGCCGCGCTGAAGAACGAGCCATCGCAGTCGAAGTCGGATCGCACCGACAAGGCGAGCATTGAGATATGGGCGGAGGCGTTCAGGAACGTTCCGCGGAAAACGTACACCTTTCGTTCGGCCTCAGCTCGCCTGCCGATGTCGGTGTCAGCCGTGGGCACTCCCCTCATTCCCGTCAGAATCGGCGACAAGGTCTACAACTTCTGGCTGGACACGGGGTCGAGCCTGACCATGCTCTCCTCGGACGTCGCACGCGACCTCGACATCGCGCCGATCGTGTCCGACACTCTGGAGATCGTCACCAGCACCGGCAGAGTGAAGGCAAATCCGGCGCTGATTCCCCAACTCGAGATCGGCCAACTCGTGGTTCGGAACGCACCGGCGATGGTCGTCGATGAATCGATGATGCAAATGCGCGAGCCGAAGCCGATCGCGCAGAGTCCACACGTGAAGATCGATGGCATCATCGGCTTCGACATCATCAGGCAACTGGATATCGAGGTGGATTACAGCGAGAACAGCATGCGCCTTCGCAATCCGGCGACATCGAGACCGGACGCCGATCGCAACATATTCTGGGTCGGTCTTCCCGTCATAAGACTCACGAGCACCGACGGAATCCCCCTGCATTTCGGGCTGGACACAGGCGCCCAGCTGACGTTCGTGACCGAGACGCTGCTCGACAAACTACAGCTCGAGGCCGCGCGGATTGAGAGCCGCCGGGTCGGCGGCCTGGGCGGCGAGATATCTCTGCGCGCTCCTGTGCTACCAGATCTGCGCGTGCTGGTGCGCGGATTCCCGATTCTGTTCAGGGGTGCGGTGGTCCGCGCCCCGGTCTATCAGGTTCTGGCTTCACTCGACGGAGTGCTCGGAGGCGATGTCTGGAACAGCGGGATCGTGCGGATCGACATGACTAATGGCGTTTTCGCGGTAAGGAAGCCGCACCCCAATTAAGAAAATGTTAGCTTGTTAGCTAACATGCCTCGATCCGGATCCTTCCCAATAGAATTCGCGGTCACACCGCGCTTCGATGTCTTTTATGCGCTGCACTCGCTCACGAGCAGCGCTCCAACTCCGGTCGATCCCTGGAAGTCGAAAGCTCTCGCCCGCCTGCCGCGGGATTTTGAGCGTGCCGCAAAACGGGTCGCTCCACTTCCAATCTTCTGGCCACTGTTGGCGGACGCGATCCAAAGCGTGCCGGGCGAGGTGGCGTTCGAGGAAGTCCTCTCGAGCATTCACGAAATGCCGGTGGATGAACTACAGAGGAACATTCTTTCGGGAATCTTCCACGACCGGAACACTGTGGACTCGCTCGTCACGCGCGACAAGAGTCTGAGGCAGATGCTCGCCGATGACAAACTGCCGGGCGCCGAGCTGCTCGGGCATTTTGGGCTGCGGCCGTATAACGAGAGCTCGCGCTCAGCGAGCGCGATTTCACTGCTGCTCTCAAAGCCGAACTCTTTCCGCGACGAGCTGGCTCTGGTGCTTCAGAAATTCTGGCAAACCGGTTTCCGGCACGACTGGTCAGCACTCGAGACTGGTCTGCGCGCCGAATCAATTCGCATGAGGGATCTTCGTGAAGAGCGCTCGCCAGGGGACCTCGGACGCGAGCTGAATCTCCCGGTGGTCTTCGATGACGAGGCCAGGGAGATTCGTCCAAAGACGGGCTCACCTATCGGCTACGACCGAGTTGATCGCTGCTACGTGATTCCGTCCGCATTCAATGCGCGGCGATGGTGGGCCAAATACGAGACGAAGGCACAGCGGGTTACGCTTTACCTCCCCGTCACCACAGAGTCCCGGTCTCCCAACATGGTTGTGGAGGAAGATCGGAAGGCTAGCGACCTCCCCGCGACACATCGTAGCGCAATAAACGCCGAATCAGTTTTTCGAGCCCTGGGCGACACGACGCGGTACGCGATAGCGTCGATACTTGCACGCACGCCCACGACTTCCGCGGACCTCGCCCGGAGTCTCAAGGTTTCCAAGCCGACGATAACCCATCACGTGCATGCGCTCCGATCAGCCGGGCTGATCGCGGAAACGCCAAGTGGCGGATCTACCAAGCTCACGCTGAGAAGGGATACGGTCGCGGCATTGTCTGGCGCGGCGGTTGAGCAGTTGTTTTCGTCGACCGGCGACCTGCCGTTGGACACGACTCGGAAGCGGCGAAAGAGCTAAGTCCCACCCCCGTGGCCGCCGGCCCCTCGGCCCCTAGGCAACCTCAGCCGGGAAACCAGGCCAAAAGAATCTTTTAAACCTTTTCGCCGTACGGTGAGTCTAAGAAGATAAGAGGCCGGATTGTTGTCTCTCCTGGCGCAGGATGAGAGCTACTGGTCGAGCTTGTAGGACGGGTGGGCCACCAGTAGCCAGCCCCGTACCCCAAAAGGGTACGGGGTTTTTTGCAAATGACGATGGAGAGAGCCGCTAGCGCGCGGCCGGCGGATCGGGATAGCCGGTGTCCATGATCGCGAGCCATCGCCCGCCGTCGCAGCGCCACACTGTGACGTACCGACCGTGACCGCTTTCCTTTTGTTATTTTGCCGCGGTCTGTGACTCGCCGGCTCGCATGCTGGCTGACGAGTTCCCGATCAAACAGATAGTAGTGCTGCCGCACGGCAGCCACCACTTTCACCGCCTTGACGCCAAGGATAGGTTTGCGGTTCGCGGCGGACCAGTCGCGCGCCTCATTCTGCTGGAGCGCACATGGCGGAAGTGTTCGGGCAGGAGCTGCTCGCGGGAAAAAATGCGATTGTCACCGGCGGCGGGAGCGGCATCAACTTCGCGATCGCTCGTCGCTTCGCTGAGAGCGGCGCGAAGGTCGCGCTGATAGGGCGAACGAAGGAAAAGCTCGATTCCGCTGCCGACGAGATACGGAAAGCCGGCGGCACCGCTTCGGGCCACCCGGCCGATGTGCGCGACTATGACGCTCTCGCTGCAGCGATAAAATCGGCGCGCGAGGCGCTTGGCGAAATCGATCTCGTTGTTTGCGGCGCGGCGGGCAATTTCCCCGCGCCGGTGCTCGGGATGTCGGCGAATGGATTCAAAGCCGTAGTTGACATCGACTTGCTGGGGACGTTCAACACCTGCCGAGCGGTGTTCGAACATCTGAGGCGGCCGGGCGCGTCGATCATCAACATTTCGGCCATGCAGGCGTTCACTCCGATGCCGATGCAGGCACACGTCTGCGCGGCAAAAGCCGGTGTGGACATGCTCACGAAATGCCTCGCGATCGAATGGGGTCCGGACGGCGTGCGCGTCAACTCGATCGCTCCGGGTGCGGTCGACGACACCGAAGGAATGAAGCGCCTCGCCCCGACACCGGAAATAAAGAAGCAATTCACGCGCAGCATTCCGCTCCGGCGGTTCGCCACGAAGGACGAGATCGCGGATCTCGCACTATTCCTGTCCAGCGAAGCGGCCCGGTTCATCACCGGCGCCGTAGTCGTCTGCGACGGCGGACAGTCGCTGGCCGGACTCGGCGTCAACATGATGGCCGCGATGCAGCCGCGCGCGTGAGCGAGATCCGCCGTCTCGCGGTCTTCTGCGGATCAAATCCCGGGGCGCGTCCTGACTACGTCGCCGCGGCGCGCTCACTCGGAAGGCTCCTGTGCGAGCGGGGAATAGGAATCGTCTACGGAGGATCGAGCGTCGGACTTATGGCGGCTCTTGCCGACGCCATGCTCGACGACCTCGGCGACGTCATCGGAGTGATTCCCCGCATGCTCGTCGAGCGCGAAGTTGCGAACAGAGCACTGACGGATCTTCGCATTGTAGGATCAATGCACGAACGAAAGGCGATGATGGCCGAACTGGCCGACGGGTTCATCGCGCTGCCGGGTGGAATCGGAACGCTCGAGGAGTTCTTCGAGATCTGGACGTGGGCCCAGCTCGGCATGCACGACAAGCCGTGCGGACTGCTGAATGTCGCCGGCTATTTCGATCCGCTGCTTCAGTTTCTCGATCGCGCTGTGGCCGAGAAATTCGTGCGTGACGTGCACCGGAAGATGGTGATCGTGGAAAGCGATCCCGGCGAGCTGCTGTCGCGGTTCGAAGTTTACGACCCGCCGCGAGTGGTGAAGTGGATCAACGCGGGGACGATCTAGGGTCAGCTCCAGGTGAGCTCGTCGATCGAGCGCGGCCAATCCTGCTTGAGCAGGCGTGACAGAGCGCGATCCGCGAGCAGCTTGCCGTCGGTCTGGCAGCGCGGACAATAGTTCGTCTCGTTGTCGGCATAGCGGATTCGTTGAACCGGCGTGCCGCATACCGGGCACGGTTTGCCAAATTTCCCGTGAACGACCATATCGTCCCGAAACGCGGTCACCTTCGCGGGGAAATCACCCGCTGACTCCCTGCGCAGCCGGTCGGTCCACTCGATAAGCGTGGTACGGGTCGCGTCGAACAGCCGCGCGATCTCTTCATCGCTGAGACGGCGGGTGTGCTTGACGGGAGACAGCCTGGCTCGATGGAGTATCTCATCCGAATAGGCGTTGCCGATCCCGCTGAATAGTCTTGGATCTGTGAGAGATCTCTTGAGGGTGTGATTCTCCTGAACCAGCCGCTCGGTGAAATGCGCGAGATCGGCATCGAGTACCTCGAGGCCGCCTCGTTCGAACTGCTCGAGCGACTGTTCACCGCGCACAAGCCAGAGCGAGGCGCGCCGTTTCGAACCGGCTTCCGTGAGTATCAGAGTACCGTTCGGAAAATCGAACGCCGCGAGCCCGATCTTCCCGGGCACCTTCGCCCCGGCGGGCACCCAGCGAAGACGGCCGGCGATCATGAGGTGGATGACGAGGAAGAGATCGTCTTCGAGCTCCACGACAATGCGCTTCCCCATTCTCCGCACGCCGACGATCCGTTTCCCGTTTGCCGCGCTGATGGGTGGATCGACTGAACGGAGCAGGAATGGTTTGGGGATGCGCGTGCGCTCGAGCGGCTGTCCCACTATCCGAGACGCTAGCGCTTCCAGATAGATGGTTATGTCCGGTAGCTCGGGCATTTCTGGTAATGCGGTGTCAGCGTCGCCGGTGGGGCATCCGAACAGTCATCGGTTCAAATGTCCCTGGCTCAGAGGGCGCGCGCAAAGTATTGATATGCGGCCTCGAGATGAGGTCGCCGGAGGTAGTCGCCACCCAATCGCCGGCCACCTTCGAGCGCGAGCACTACCAGGCGGGAAGTAATTCGACGTATCTCGGGATCAGCCAAACCCAACCGGCCCGCACGCTCGAGCAACTTTTCACTGGGCGCACCAATCAACTCGGCCGTTCGGTGGGCACTCTCCTCGTCATACACGAGGCTGGTGACGAACACTACCGGCGCGGCCAGCGCATCGGGATCGATCGTATCGGCCGATCTCAGCTCGAAAAACTCCTTGGGTCGCACTTCCGGGAAGAGCGTGGAGAGATGGAACAGCCAATCCTCTCTGTTTATTGCGGGCTCGTGAATCCACTCACGAAATGCCCGATAGCCCGGCCCGCCCCCGCGCATGGCGATCGCGTCGAGCGCAAAGCACAGATATCGCTCGACGTGCCCGGTTTCGTCGTAAATGATTCCTGTCCGCGAAGGATCGAGAGTCCTCCAGAGCTGAGCGCGGTAACTCGCCCATGCTGTCGGCTTGCGCGCGTATTGCCGTGAGTTCGCGAAAAGCGCGACGACGATGGGCGCGAGGCTGTTGAGGAGCCGCCACCTGAATTTGGGATCCTCTCCACGCTCGAGATTTAACTGGAGCGCCGCAGTCTGTCGCATCATCTGCACGCCCGACGGCCCGAGGGAATCGAAGTAGCGCGTCATGCCGGTGTAACGTTCGCGCTGAAGCTGGAGCGGCACAGCATCGATGGCGTTGAACGGGTCGACTCCACGCGCGAGCAGCTCGATTCCAGCATTCGACATCGCATCGCGGAGCATTTTCACGAGACCCTGCGTCGAGTCGATAGCTTCTGATGCGGTCGGCTTGGGAGCAGTGCTGATCTCTATCTGTCCGCCCGGCTCGAACGAGATGCGCGCTCCATCTGCCAGTTTCCAGGATGATGGGTCGCCGCCGTTCGAACATTCATGCCAGCCTTCGCGTCGTCCAAGAAGTGACAGCACTTCGGCCGTCGATGCGCGCTCGTCGTTTGTGGCGAGCGCGCGCGTGTGGGTTGTCTTGTGAACTGGAATCAACTCCAGCTCGAGCCCGATCACGTGGGGATTCGCAGATCTGATGGGAGCGAACAATCGCTGCCGGACATCCTCCAACAGCTCCGCCTCTGAGAGGCTCACGAGACTGGCTCAGCCCTCCGCGCGGGCTAGCGCCAGAGCGAAAGAGTCATCGTCGGCCGGCATCCACTTCTCGATCGAGAGACCCGACGCCGAGAGAATGTCGTCGAGCATAGGGCGGTCGTACTTGTAGCTCAGCTCCGTCCGGATGCTTTCACCCTTCTCGAACGAGATCTCTCCGATCTCCGGGATCGTCACTGTGTGCGCTCTGCGGGCGATCAAGTGCATCTCCACCCGGTGGTGCTCGCTACTATAAAATGCGTGGTGCTCGTAGTCGCTCACCGGGAAATTCGCGTTGAGCTCGCGGTTGAGCCGCTCGATAACGTTCAGGTTGAAGGCGGCGGTCACGCCCCGGGAATCGTTGTACGCCTGGTTGATGATCGCCGGATCCTTGATCAGATCGGCGCCCAGCAAAAAGCGGTCGGTCGGGCCCATCTCGCTCGCGATGTGAGACAGCAGCCGGATTGCCTCTTCGCGCGGAAAATTTCCGATCGTGCTCCCAAGGAAAGCAACCAGCGTCGGACTAGCGACCGGCGGAAGCGCGAAGGGCTCGGTGATGTCGGAGACAACCGGCATGATCTGAACGTCCGCGTAATCGGCCCGTAACTGAGCCGCCGTGGCCTTCAGAAAATCCTTGCTCACATCAATCGGGACGTAGCACTCCGCGCATCCATTCGAGCGCATCTCGTCTAGAATTATGTGCGTCTTGGTCGCGCTGCCGGCGCCAAGCTCGACGAGGGAGCACGGCCGCACCGCCGCGATGATCTCGGCGATCCGCTGCTCCAGCAGCGATCGCTCCGCGCGCGTCAGATAATACTCTGGAAGCTGAGTGATCTCCTCGAACAGCTCGGAGCCGCGCTCGTCGTAGAAGTACTTGGGCGAGAGCTGCTTCGGAGATCGCGCGAGACCATGGCGCACGTCCCGCACCATCTGCCGGTGGGGGCGGTGCACGGTGTATGGCGGCGTGCCGCCGACGAGTTCGGAGGAACGATTGCCGTTCTTCATGCGTCCTGCGCGCAGCGGAATCCGCTGAAGATCTGCCGCCTGATTGGATAGTCCCAGTTCCTGAAAGTGCTGCGAATGGCGCCCGGCCGGGTGGCCCACGAGCCGCCTCTCAGGACTTTGTATTCGGGACCGAAGAACTCCTCCGAGTATTCCTTGTACGGAAAGCTCTGAAAGCCGGGATAGCCGTTGAAGTCGCTCGATGTCCATTCCCACACGTCGCCGATCATTCCATAGCAGCCGAGCGGGGACACATTGCGATCGTAGGTGCCAGGCGGTGCGGTGTCGAAGGCGAGCTGGTCGATGTTTGCGGATTGAGAATCGGCTGGAGAGTCGCCCCAGGGAAATTTCTGGGCGCGCTTCGTCGATGGATTCCAGGATGCGGCGGCTTCCCACTCGAATTCGCTCGGGAGCCGCTTGCCAGCCCAGGCCGCGAACGCCTCTGCTTCGTAGTAGCAGACGTGACAGACAGGGCGCGTGGGATCGAGTGGACGCGTGACGTCCATCGTGCGGGTAATCCATCCATCGCCCGCTCTGCTCCAGTACTTCGGAGCCGCCGCCCCAGTCTCCGCCAGCCACCGCTGGCCCCCATTGGACCAGAACTCTTTTCGCTCGTACCCGTTGTCCTGGATGAACTCCAGGTACTGTGCGTTAGCGACGGGAAAGCGATCGATCAGGAACGGAGGCAGATCGATCACATGCTCTGGTCGCTCGTTGTCGTAGGCCGCACTCCAGTCATGTGTCCCGATCGAAACTTGTCCACCGCCGAATGACACCATCTCGGGCCAGGCGCGCGCGCGCGACGCGAAGGAGACCTGGCGTGGGGCGCGATACGGATCGCCCTTCTTCAGCTGCAACGTCTGAAGAATCGTTTCGTTGTGCTGGTACTCGTGCTGAAGGACCATGTTGTAGACATAGCCGTCCCGCAGCAGCGGATTCTCATCGTCGAATTCCACCGAGTCGAGGCGATCAATAACGCGACCGCGAATCTCCCGGAGCCGCTTCGTCATCTCCGCCAGAGTGGGAAGGGCGAGCGAGGCGCGAGTCGCCCGGGGATGCTCGAACGGGTTGTACATCCCAGGCATCTCGGAGAACTCGATCGGGCCGTCGAGATTCTGCGTGAGCCAGAGCTCCTCAAAGTGCGCGATGTGTCCCACGTCCCAGATGATGGGACTCATGAGCGGATCGTGCTGCTGATGCAGGTCCTCGTCCGACACCGCGGATATGAGCAGCAGCGTTCGCGCGCGCGCCTCGGTCAGAAGGTCCGCGATCTCCTGCTTTGAGGGAGGAGCAGAGGACGGTGCGGGTATTGTGAGTCGGGATGCAGTCATGGAAGGAGAAACGCGATCCGGCAACAAGTGCAATCATACTGCCGTTCCCGAAACTTGCCAGCCGGGGGGGGGGCGCCTTCGTTATAGCGCGCAGTCTCCCGGGTTCCCGATCTTCAATCCCAACAAATACTTACGGAGCTCGCCGATGAAGCGCGTATCGCCGAGAAATACAAGGGGTCGCTAGTAGTGCAAATACGCGCCGTGCTGAGTACACTCCTGTCGTAGCGCCCTCATCCCGAACGCACACGAATGGCTGAGCAGAGAATCGCACTCGTTACAGGCGGTAACCGCGGAATTAGGCTGGAGATATGCCGCCAGCTCGCGGGGCTCGGCATCAAGGTAATCCCGGGATCACGCGACGCCGCGAGAGGAGTTGCCGCCGCGGGAGAGCTGGCTACCGCGGGACTGCCCGCCGAAGCGCGTCAGCTCGGCGTGTCGAGTGCCAAGAGCATCAACGATCGCAAAGCGATAGCGTGGTAGAATTGCACTCGTCCTTATTCGCGAATAGGTTTTCGGTCGACGCGTAACATGGCGAATCCCAGCACAATTCCAGTCAGCCCATCGGGACGTCACAGCCCGATGATCGGCTTTTTCGAGCGGGTGCCCATCATAGCAGGCAGCGCCGTCGCCATTCTCGGCGCCATAGCGCTCGCGGGCTGGGCTCTGAATCTTCCCTTCGTTACGACAGCGACGACCGGCGGATATCCGATACTTCCGCTGATGGCGCTTTGCTTCGTTCTGGCGGGCGGCGCGCTGACGATGGCGGGGCGTCCGCATCGGACTGCAAACACGGATGCGATTCAGCAAACTCTTGCCGCGCTCGTCGCTACGATTGCCGGCGTCACTCTCTACGAATATCTGCGCGGCAGCGAATCCGGGTTCGACTTGCTGCTCTTCGGAGACAGGCTCAGGCGGGTCTCGAACTATCCTCCCGGCCGCATCGCGATAAACAGCGCCGGAAGCCTTCTGCTGTTCGCGCTCGCGCTGCTCTCGATTCCCCACGATCAGCGAAAGCACGATCTCCGGGCGCAGGTGTTCGCCACGCCTGGTCTCCTCATCGCGCTGCTCGCGATTCTCGGTTATCTCTTCGGCGTCAAAGGCATGAACAGCCTATCGCAGTGGTCGGGCATGGCGCTGTGGACGGCAATTGGGCAGCTGATACTTGGCGTCGGAATTCTGGTCGCGGTGAGAGAGCGCGGTGTTTCCGTGCTCCTTCTGGATGAAGGTGCGGCGGGCGTGCTTACGCGGAGGCTTCTACCCGCTGCTCTGTTCGCGCCTATCGTGCTCGGCGTCATCCGGATAGTTGGTGAATCCGCCGGATTCTACGAGTCAGAATTCGACGCATCGCTGTTCGCGGTCGCCAGCATTCTGACGTTCGTGGGGCTGGTGCTCTGGTCGGCCCGGGTACTCCGCAACACCGACAAGGAGCGCGTCGACCTCCTCGCACTCGAGAAGCAGGCGCGCGCCCACGCGGAGAAGGCGCGGAGCGAAGCCGAAGGCGCTCGCGCGGAGGCCGAGAGAGCGAACAACAGCAAAACGGACTTTCTCGCCGTGATGTCGCACGAGCTGCGCACTCCGCTCACCGCGATCATGGGGTACGAGGAGCTCCTTTCCGATGGCATCACGGGCCCGGTGACGGAGCTCCAGCGGCAGCAGCTCGGAAGGATCAACGCCAGCGCGCGTCATTTGCTCGGCCTCATCGACGAGATTCTGACCTTCGCCCGGGTGGACGTCGGGCGCGAGCGGATAAGGTGGGAGTCGATGTCGGTAAATCACACGCTCGCTGATGCGGCCGCGCTCGTCGAGCCCATGGCTGCGGCGAAGAGCATCGATTTCGTCGTGGAGCTGCTCGACGAGGATCAGGCTATGCAGACGGATGGCACGAAGCTGCGGCAGATGCTCGTCAACCTTCTCTCCAACGGCATCAAGTTTACGGAGAACGGAGAAGTCCGGGTCCGCTGCTCTGAGAGCAATGGAATTCTGGAAGTGCGCATCGCGGACACCGGTGTCGGGATTGCGGCCGAGAACATCGAGGAAGTGTTCGAGCCGTTCTGGCAAGCCGAGCAGACTGCCACGAGAAAAACCGGAGGCACCGGGTTGGGACTGAGCGTGACCCGCAAGCTCGCGCGCCTGCTTGGTGGCGACGTGACCGTCGCGAGCAGGGTGGGAATGGGTACGACTTTTCTGTTGATGCTACCGATGAAGGCGCCGGCGGGCGAAACGATTCGCCGCCGCGACACGCCGACGACACCCACGGGTCCAGTTCACGCGCTTCACGTCTAGCACGACCGTTTTCATCCGAGCGCGTTCATAAGAGGAACGATTTCGTCGGAAGCTCTCGCCGCTTGCTAGCGCGCGCCAACGTTCGCGTCCGGCCCCGATGTCACGGGGGCGCCGGCTTGTTCGAGAGGCGCAACGAAGTTGAAGAGCTTGAGACGGAGGTTGCCGCGGGGGCCGAGTGTCTCATCGTGCTTGTAAAGACTGACGGAACAGTTCGCGATATCGGCTTTCTTGTCAATGGCAAGCAGCTCCGTTTCCGTGAGGTGCTCGAGTATGTAGCGCATGCAGAGCACGACGACCGCGTGGCAGACGATGAGAACGCGCTGGCCGCAGTGCTCGCGCGAGATCATCTCGGTCGCGCTGCGCAACCGGAGGATGACGTCGCACCAGCTTTCTCCTCCGGGCGGGCGGTGGTAGAACTTGCCGAGGAGGCGGCGGAACTCGGCCTGATCGGGGTGGATGTCCTTGACTCCGATGTGAGTGAGCCGGTCGAGAATTCCAAACTCCTTTTCGCGGAATCGCTCGTCGACCATGAGCGAGTAGGCATCCTCGTGGATCCCCGCTGTCTTGACGATGAGGCCGGCGGTGTGGCGGGCGCGGAGGTAGGGGGAGGTGAGAACGACGTTGGGCCGATCTTCCGGCGGAAGTGTGCGGAACCAGTTTCCGAGCGCAATCGCCTGACGCTGCCCCAGCTCGGAGAGCGGGACATCGACGTCGCGGATGTCGAGGTCGATCATTGGCTCGCCGGCCTCGTGGGCCGCATCGCGCGCGACATTCCCGGCCGATTCGCCGTGGCGGACGACGTAGAGCAGGTCCGGCCAGATCTGGTTTGGCTTCACGCGCGGAAAGCAGGTCAAGGAGCGTACCAATTGCGGTTTCGAGATCGCGCGGTCGTGGTGCGAACCTTGTAACTCGCTCCGGCATGAGATCAACGCCCGATCATCAGGATCCCGATTGGCCGCGCTACCCGGAGACGATCCTCAGCTTTTCAACCAGGCCAGTGGTGGAAATCGATCTGCGTGAGATTCCATCAGAGCGTGCGATCGCGGACTTGGGCGCGGTGGGGTTCGGTCAACCCTTCGCGGTACTGACTGCATTCGACCCGTGTGGGCGCGATCTCTCACCGGCGGAGAACGAGACACGGAAGGGCGACCTCGATCAGCGACTGACCGCGGAAAGTTACAGATTCGCGCACGTGGACGCGTGCTCTCCCGATCGCTTGCACTGCGAGTGCAGCGTTGCGGTGGTGATGCCACAAGAGAAAGCGATTGACCTCGCGCGCGAGCTGGAGCAGGTCGCGATTTTCTGGTTCGATGGAAAACGATTCTGGATTCTGGGCGCGATCGTGGAGACCGATCCGATGATGCTGCCGCGGAGCTCGTGATCCGAGAGCAGCAAGTGCACGAGCTATCACGTCGGGATCGAACCTTGGATCCAATCTGCGTCAGGTCAGCGGCTTATATCTGTACCCGAACACCCCGCCCTTCTGCGACGTGATCTTGAACGTCCCGGACTTCTTTGGCTCCACGGGCCCGACCGTCGTCGTCTCCGTGAAGATCACGGTCCCGCTCTTGTCGAGGAACTCGACGTTCACGGTGTAAGTCTTGGCCGCTGTTCCGCGGTTCTCGATCGTTCCCACCAGCGTCGTCTGGTCCGGCCGGCGCGTGAACTCTGTCACCACCAGCTTCACCGGCAAATTCTCTGACTTGGCGTTGAAATACACTAGCGAGTCGGTGTAGATCTTCTGGAGCTTCTTGTCCTTTGTTCCCTTGTACAGGCCCTGGTACGCGAAGGCGTAGAGCAGCGGATTGTCGGGGTTGCTCGGATCGAGCGCCACCAGCTTGTCGATCAGCGGAAATGCCTTCGGGAATTGGTTAGTCTGGATGTACGTCGCCGCCAGATTGTTGATCGCATCGCGTGAGTAGGGATTCTGCGCGAGCGCGGCATCGAAAAGCGTGATGGCGTCGGCCTGACGTCCGTTGCGGCTCGCTACCACGCCGGCGTGAACGAGCGAGATCTCTCCGTACTTGGACGGATTGGCGAGCATCGGCGCGTAGATCGTGGGTACGGATACGCTGTCACCAGCCTCCACGTACATGCGTGACACATTGTCAATCGCGTCGGCGAGGAGAAGATCGTTGTTGGCCACCGCTAGATAGTCCTGCCACAACTTGATCGCCTCCTTTGCGGCGGCCCGCTTGGCGGCACCGGCTTGTCCCTCTGCCCTGTCGGACGCGGCCGACGCGATCTCGTACAACGTCTTCGTGCGAACATCCGCGTACACCGTGTCAGTCCCCGCGGCGGCTAACGCCTGCTTCCAGTAGTCGTTCGCGGCCGCCGAGTTCTTCCGGTTCTGGGCTATCGAGCCGAGGACCGAATAGGCGTACGGCGCGTGACGGTCCAGCACCAGAGATCTCTTGGCCAGTGCTTCCGCCGAATCCAGCTGTCCCGCGTTCAATGCGTTGATTGCCCCGTTGAGCGCGTTGAGCCACGGCTTCTGCTGACGCCACTGCCTGATGGTCGGCACGCACTCGGGCGACGCTTTCTCGACGATCGAAAACGCGGAATCGGCCGCCACGTACAGATCGATCGTCGCCGTGGGGTTCGTCGTCATTCCGAGCATGCCACGTTGCACGACGGCGGTAGCGGTCGGCTGCATCAGATAAAGGATATACGCCTCACCGCGCAGATAATTGCGCGCCGTCGGGTTGTCGTTGCCATTGTCGACGAGCCTCAGCACATCCTGCAGGTCCCGCGTCGGGTTTCCCTTGTCCGTGGCAGAGATGGCGCGCGTCATCGAGAACTGCGCCTTGGCGATGTCACCCTTCGTGTTGGCGGTGGGATCGCAGGTCGCCACGATCTGCGCCGCGAGCGGCGATGCGGCGGCGACGCAGATCGACAAAGCGGCCGCGATTCTGGTCACAAAAACTCTCATCAAGGATCTCCCTGATTTGTAAATGAAAAAGACGGGGGGTTTAAAATACGTCCAATAATATACCGCTCCGCATCCTTCGTTCCTGCCAGCACCTCGCAGGACGCCGTTAGCCGCGTGTCCCGGCCGCTTCCTTTACCAATTCCAGCGCCCGCTGAACGTGCGCCTCGGTTGTATGAATGTTCCCGATCGCGATGCGAATGGCATAACTCCCCCGCACCCGAGTGTGGGAGAGGTAGACTTCGCGCCCCTCGACGACCTTTGCCAGTGTCCTCTCGTTGTGGTCGTCAAGCTCACGTCCGCTCATGCCGGGCGGATATGAGCGGAACACCACGGTCGAGAAGTTTACGTCCGCCATTCGCTCGAGCTCAGGATCGTCGTCGATCCACTCACCGAGCCGGCGGGCGATCCGAATGTGCTCTCTGATCAGCGAGCGCAGGCCTTCCACGCCAAAGTTCCTGATCACGAACCAGAGCTTGAGCGCGCGAAAGCGGCGGCCCAGGGCGACCCCGTAATCCATCAGGTTCGCGACTCCCTCGCCTTCGCTCACGACCAGGTAGTCGGGAATGTGCTGGAATGCGCGCTTCATCAAGTCAGGCCGCCGCGTGTATAGCACCGAGCAGTCCATCGGAGTGAACAGCCACTTGTGCGGGTTCACCACCAGCGAGTCGGCCCGGTCGCATCCGTCCAGCACGTGCCGCATCTCGGGCAGAATTGCGGCGGTGCCGCCATATGATGCATCGACGTGCAGCCACATCCCGTGCCTCTCGCAAATCTCCGCAATGGCTGGAACCGGATCGATGGCGGTAGTCGAAGTGGTTCCCACGGTCGCGACGACGGCGAGCGGCACGCGTCCGGCGCGCCGATCGTTCTCGACGGCGGTGGCGAGCGCGGTCGCATCCATCCTCAGCGCCGAATCAGTGGGAATTTTTCTCAGCGCCTCGAGGCCGAGCCCGAGCGTCATCACTGCCTTGTCGACGCTCGAGTGCGCTTCCTCCGAGCAGTAGACCACGACCCTCGGAAGATCCGCCCGCCCCGACATCCCCTCCTCGCGGATGCGAAGCTCAGGGCGCAGCTCCCGCGCGGCTGCCAAAGCGTAGAGAGTATTCGACGATGCAGTGTCGGCGATCGTGCCAAACAATCCGTCCGGCAGCCCGAGCATCTGCCGCAGCCAATCCAGAGTCAGGAACTCGAGCTCGGTCGCAGCCGGACTCGTTCTCCACAGCATGGCGTTGACGTTGAGCGCCGCGGTCAGCGCCTCGCCCAGCACCCCGGCGGCGGTGGAGGAATTCGCGAAATACGCCATGAACGCCGGGTGATTCCAATGCGTTATCGCGGGAACGATGAGTCGCTGGAAATCGCCGAGGATTTCATCCATCGACTCACCCCGCTCGGGCGGCGATTGTGGGATGGCACGGCGCACATCGCCCGGCCGGACCGCAGACAGCACGGGCCATTTTTCGGGCGCGTCGAGGTAGTCCGCGATCCAGTCGATCACGGCATAGCCGTGCTTCCGGAATTCAGCCGGCGACATGTCGGAGACTGGCGGTGCTAGGTGCAACGTCGGCTGTGTGGGCGGCGTCGGCTGCTGCATCGGCTGTTTTGTCGGCGGCGTCGGCTTCATCGCTACAAATATAGAGTCTCCATGGGTAGAGGACGGGGTCGCGAACGGCCCGTATATTTGCGCAAATGCCTCGCAATCCGATCGTGCTCGTCCACGGGTACTCCGACGATGGCGCCGCGTTCAAGGTGTGGGAGCGCATCCTCGAGCAGCGCGGCTACGACGTCGCGATGATCCACGCCTGCAGCTACCGGTCGCTCACCAACGAAGTCACGATCAAGGACATCGCGGAAGGATTCGACCGCGCGCTCCAGATGAGAGCCGGACTCGACGCCGACCAGCCGTTCGATGCAATCGTGCATTCGACCGGAATGCTCGTGATAAGAGCTTGGCTCACCGCCTACGCGGGCCGGCGCGATCGCCTCAAGCATCTCATCGGTCTCGCTCCCGCCACCTTCGGCTCGCCACTGGCCCACAAGGGCCGCAGCTGGCTCGGTGCCCTCTTCAAAGGAAATCGCCATCTCGGCCCCGATTTTCTCGAGGCGGGAGACAGAGTCCTCGACGCGCTCGAGCTTGGCAGCCGCTTCACCTGGGATCTTGCCCACCTCGACCTGCTCGGCGACGAGACCTTCTACGGTCCCACTCGACGCACGCCTTACGTCTTCATCTTCTGCGGCAACCAGAGCTACGGCGGATTGCGCCAGCTCTTCGACGAGCCGGGATCGGACGGCACTGTGAGATGGGCATCCTGTCCGCTCAATACGAGGAAGATCATACTCGACCTCACGCTCGATCCGGCGCGCGAAGGCTCCGAGAAGCGCATATCGATTGCCGATTGGAAGAACACCGACATTCCACTCATACCGATCGAGGGCAAAAACCACGGGACGATTCTCTCCGAACCGGGAGACGACCTGGCCGACCTGGTCGACAGCGCGCTACAGGTCTCGAGCGCACCGACCTTCACGCAGTGGATCGACGACGCGACGAAAAAAACGCAGCGCGCCCGCGCGAAAATCGACGAATGGCAGCAGTTTGTGGTACGGGTGGTCGACGAGCGCGGTGACCCGGTGCCCGACTACAACCTCCAGCTGTTCAAGCGCGGCAGCGGCACTGGGGCAGACAACAGCATCCAGCAGTTCGATCTGGATGTCCATACATATAAGGGCGACTCGAGCCTCCGCTGCTTTCACGTCCGTCTCGCCGACCTCGACTACAAAAAGCTTCCCAACCTCTGGGTCCGGGTAATTGCGTCGTCCGGCTCGCAGCTCGTTGGTTATCTGGGGTTTGGCAGCGAGAAACCGGCGGATGCGCCTGCGCTTGCCCGCGAGGCAAAATGGGATGGCACCCTCGACATATCCTCCCTCCCCTCCGACACTGGGATAAAATTCTTTTATCCGTTCACTACGACGCTGATCGAGCTGCGGCTCAATCGCGAGCCTCTACCACTGACGGGCAAGAATGAAATCTGCTGGTTCTAGCGCGTTCGGCCGGAAAGCCGTCGCGCATCTCAGGAAGGTCGATCCAGCGCTGGGTCAGGTGATCGACAAGGTCGGCAGCTACAAGGGGTGGCCGGCGAGCGTCGGCACTCATTTCGATGCCGTGTGCCGATCGATCGTTTTTCAGCAGCTATCGGGCAAAGCCGCGGGAACGATTCACGGACGCTTTCAGGGACTTTACGGGGGAAGAACGCCGCTACCGGCCGAGCTGGTATCGACATCCGACGAGCAGCTGCGCTCGATCGGATTGTCGCGCCAGAAATCCGTGTATCTTAAGGACCTTGGCGCCCGGGTTGCATTGGGAGAACTGTCGATCGAGACACTTCACGAGCTGAGCGACGAGGAAATCGTTTCGGCGCTCACGCAGGTCAAAGGCATCGGCCGGTGGACGGCGCAGATGTTCCTGATGTTCAGGCTCAGCCGGCCCGACGTATTACCCGACCTGGACCTGGGTGTACAGAAGGGCATTCAGAGGGCGTATCGCTTGCGTAAGCTTCCGACACCGGAACGAGTAAAAAAGATCGGCGCCAAGTGGGCGCCATATCGCACCGTAGGGTCGTGGTACATGTGGCGGCTTCTCGACACGCCGAAGCCCGTGCCTCGCTCGGGAGGCTAATTGCCGGACGCGCTTGCTTCAATCGCCGAACAGACTGCGCAATCACGCGCTTATGACGGTGCGCTGTCACGCTGTCGTGTCGTGCTCGCGGCACTGTTCGGCGAGCCACACGGGCGAACGTTCGATGTAAAGTTCTGGGACGGCTCGGTCGATCGCGGGAGCAACCCGCACCCACCGTTTACGCTCGTGCTCAACCGGCCGGCGTCGCTCCGCCGAATGCTCCTTCCCCCGAACGAGCTCTCTATCGTCGAGTCCTACATCAGCGGAGACACGGAGATCGAGGGTAGCATGGAAGCCGCGTCCAACCTCGGTGAAACGATCGGCGACAGGCTCCGTTCGCCGCTCGCGGTCGCGCGTCTGGTTGGCCTCGTGCTGCGGCTCCCGGGCACGGCCGACGATGATCTAGCCGATGCGCGGTTCCCCGAGCGGGCGAGAAAGCTCGGGCCCCGGCACACTCCAGTGCGCGACGCCGCGGCGGTTCACTTTCATTACGACATTGGAAACAACTTCTACAAGCTCTGGCTCGGCCGGCGGATGGTTTATTCGTGCGCGTACTTCCGCACGCAGGAAGACTCGCTCGATGTCGCGCAGGAGGCGAAGCTCGATCTGATCTGCCGTAAGCTTCGTCTCAAGCCCGGCGATCGTCTGCTCGACATAGGCTGCGGCTGGGGCGGTCTCGTCATGCACGCCGCCGAACGCTATGGAGTTGATGCGACCGGCATCACCCTCAGTCCGAATCAGGCAACTTTCGCGGAGGAGCGTATCGCGGAGGCCGGACTCGCCGACCGGTGCCGCGTTGCGATCCGCGACTATCGCACGCTCACGACCGGAGACGCCTTCGACAAGATCGCCAGCGTCGGGATGATCGAGCACGTTGGACTCACTCACCTACGCGTGTACTTCGACTCCGCCTTCCGTGCGCTCAAGCCCGGAGGACTGTTTTTGAATCACGGCATTGTGAGTCTCGGCGAAGCGCGCCCGAAATCGCTGAGTGAGAGGATTTTCCGGAAGTTCTGGAGGGCCGATGCGTTCATCGACAGGTATGTCTTTCCGGACGGAAAGCTCACCGCGACCGACGATGTCATCGCCACGGCCGAAGGCGCGGGGTTCGAAGTCCGTGATGTGGAGAGTCTGCGCGAGCACTACGCGATGACTCTGAGGCACTGGGTGCGATCGCTGGAGGAGAAGAGCAGCGAGGCGACGGAGCTCGTCGGAAATCACACTTTCCGCGTCTGGAGGCTCTACATGTCCGCCTCGGCGAACGCCTTCACAAGGGCGGCGATCAACGTCATCCAGACGCTGCTGGCAAAGCCTGATGCGCACGGGCATTCGAACATTCCCCTCACGCGCGACGACCTCTACGCTGACGGTCGAGTCACGCGAAGCGCTACTGGTGTAGATTGAGGGAGACATTCGCGCTGGAGAGAAGGGATGGCGGTCAAGGTTGTAGTGAAGCCGGACAGCAGGTATTTGCAGGACCGCAGCGGTGCGTTCCGTCCGATCGAGAACCTCAGCATCACCGCCAGCACGCCGGCATATCCCGCCGTTCTTCATCGAACGAGACGCACGATGATCCTTGCCGACGACCATACGCACGCAGTCATCGCGCTCGACAAGGAGATGCTTGTCAGTCGAAATGACAACCTGTCTGTCGTGCTGATCGCGTATGCGGAGCCCACCGAGGCGACGTGGAAAGCGCTCGAGCAGCACATGGAGAGCGAGCGTTCGACAGCCGAGGCCGCGAGGGAAGCGAAGGGACGGGCTCTGCTGGAGCGAAAGAGAGTAAAGGCCGCAGAACTTCAGTAAGTAATGCGGGCCAGACGTCGCACTCTGGTTGGTCTCGCGTTCGCGAGCGCGCTGATCGGGTGCGCTTCGCCTCCTCCCCCACCTCCGAAGCCTGTCGTCGTCGGGCCTCCGACCGACACCGTAAGGATTCCGTTGACGGATCTGCTCGCGCGGACGTACTACGGAAATACCGGCGGAATATATCCCGGTGGAATCAACCAGCCGCCCGCTGACCACGATTCCGCCGCGCGTGCTCGGCGAAACTCGATCAAGCCCCTCGATGTGAATGGCGACGAGAGTCCGTTCGGGAAGTACGTGCTGCTCTCGATTGGAATGTCGAACGCGACGCAGGAGTGGTGCTCGCAGAGCTCTGGTCCGCCGTGCGCACCGTGGACATTCATGGGGAAAGCGGCGGCGGACCCGAGCGTCAATCATTACACGATGGTGATCGTGAATGGCGCCGCGGACGCCCAAGATGCGCCGGAGTGGAGATCGCCCACCTCTCCCAGCTACGATCGCATCAAGGTTGCGCGTCTCGCGCCGTTGGGGTTGAGCGAGAATCAGGTGCAGGCGGCGTGGGTCAAGCTGGATGATCCGAAGCCTTCGGTATCGCTTCCCGCCGACAGCGCCGATGCGAACGCCCTTCTCACGAATCTGGGCCTGGTTCTGCGCGCGCTGCGGGTTCGCTATCCGAATCTGCGCATCGTGTTTCTATCGAGTCGCATCTATGGCGGGTACGGGACGACCGATCTGAATCCCGAGCCGTACGCGTACGAGGGCGGCTTCTCGGTGAAGTGGGCGATCGAATCGCAGATCAACGAGATGCGCGGATTGCCTGGGAATCCGCGTGCAGGAACTCTCAACTACACGAAGAAGTCAGCGCCGTTGATATTGTGGGGACCGTACATGTGGGCGGATGGAGCAACGCCGCGCTCCGACGGGCTGGCGTGGGAGCGGGCTGACTTCGAGGAAGATGGCACGCATCCTTCACAGAGTGGTGAGACCAAGGTCGGCGAGAGGCTGCTCGATTTCTTCAAGAATTCGCCTTATAGTCGTTGCTGGTTTGTGGTGAACGGGTATTGTCTATGAGAGAGTGCTTATGCCGTTAGTGAAAATCGACGAGCTGCCCGACGACGCGCGCACCTGGGTGTTCGGCAGCGACCGCACCTTGGATGCGGGTGCGTCCGACACATTGCTGAAGGAAGTCGACCGTTTTCTCCCGCAGTGGAAGGCGCACGGCGCCCCGCTAACCGTCGGCAAAGACTGGAAGTACGGTCGCTTCCTCACAGTCGCGGTCGATCAATCGACGGCGGGCGCATCTGGATGCTCGATTGACGGGCTTTTCCGAGCGCTCAAGGCGCTCGAGCCCCGTCTCGGCGCCAGTCTCGTTACGAGCGGACTCATCTTTTTCCGTGATGAAAAGGGCGTCATTGAGTCCGTCGACCGGGAAGAGTTCACGGCACTCGGCGCGGAGGGGAAAATCGCTCCCGACACTCATGTCTTCGATCCAACCGTGACTACGCTGGGCGAATGGAAGGCGCGCTTCGAGCTCAACGTGGGTGATTCGTGGCATGCGAAGCTACTCGGGAAGAGCCAACCGGCGTGAACACTCACACGACGTACCTGACCTTCAACACAGAGAAGCGGCAGGAGATCATCGACATCACGGAAGAAGTCGAGAAATGCCGAGCGGCGGCGGGAGTCACCGAGGGGATGGTACTGGTGTCGGCGATGCACATCTCGGCGTCGGTATTCGTGAACGATCACGAGCCCGGATTGTGGAAGGACATTCTCGATTGGCTCGAGAACAGAATCGCGCCGTGGTCGCCCGATGATTACCGGCACAACAGCGGCACCGGCGAGGACAACGCGGCGGCGCACCTTCGGTCACTGACGATCGGTCACGAAGTGATAGTGCCCGTTACGAGGGGGAAGCTCGATTTTGGTCCGTGGCAGCGCGTTTTTTATGGCGAGTGGGATGGTCAGCGTCCCAAGCGCGTGCTGATCAAGGCAATGGGAGAGTAGCGTCGGTCTTCTCGACCACTTCCTCGGCGCCGATGAATCCAATGCGGCTGTGAGTTCCGTCGCAGAAGGGTTTCATCACTGAGCCACCGCACCGACAGAGCGAGATTCTTGGCAGGCCTTCCGGCGTGGTTTTTCTTTTTTCCGGCGGAATGAGCACCGGATTTCCGTCGTGATCGATGAGGTTGATCTCGCCCATTACGACATAGGCGCCGTTTTTCCGAATCTGAATCGTGACGTCTGCCATTCCCTGATCCTTATAAGTGAGCGCTTAGTCCAGTTCCAAGCACGTTACCACCATTGCGGCGAAGCCGCATCCGAAAAGTGCTTGGCAGCTGCAAGGTACGTCGCACCGCAAAGTTTGTAATGGGCAGCAGCGGCCGAAGGACGTCGATCAACCGCGGAACTAATGAGAACGCGCCAGTGCGCCTTCCTTACGGAGATCGCTCGGCCAGCGCGCTCTCCAATGCATTCCATGCCAGCAGCGCACACTTCACCCGCGCCGGGAATCGCGCTACGCCGGAGAGCGCACGGAGGGGACCGAGCCGCGGGTCGTCCGCGGCTGACGCATTGCCGAGCATCAGATCCCGGAATTGTTTCCTGATCGCGTCGATCTCCTCCGTGCTCTTTCCTTTCACGAGCTGAGTCATCATCGACGCCGAGGCCTGGGAGATCGAACAGCCGCGCCCAGAAAACTTGAGATCGCATACGCAATCGCCGTCGAACGCGACCTGAAGACCGATCTCGTCGCCGCAGAGCGGATTCTTTACCTCCACACTCGCGTCCGCTTTCTCGAGCGTTCCCTTGTTCCGCGGTCGCCGGTAGTGATCGAGAATCAGCTCCTGATAGAGCGCTCCGATCTCGGCCGCGCTCCTAGGCTGAGACATGTCGCCTCCCGATCCGGCGGAATCGGCTAGACCGGCGCATATCCAAAGATCTCCCTCGCCTTCAGGATCCCCGCGACAAGCGCTTCAATATCGCTCTCGTCGTTGTAGACGTAGAATGACGCCCGCGCTGTCCCGGGCACGTCGAGCCGCCGCATCAGCGGCTGTGCGCAGTGGTGACCGGCGCGAATGCAAACCCCCCCACCATCGAGAATTGTCGCGAGGTCGTGAGGATGCACATCGCCGAGCGTGAAGCTCAGTACGCCGCTCCGCTCGCTCGCGGGAGGTCCATAGATGTGCAGACCCTCGATCGCGGCGAGACGCTTCTGCGCCTCCGACATCAGCGCTCTCTCGTGCGAGAGCACGCGATCCATGCCAATGCCGTCGAGATACTCGACCGCGGCGGCGAGTCCGACAGCGTTGGCGGCGTTGGGAGTCCCCGCCTCGAACTTGTGCGGCAGCACGTTCCACGTCGTGCGATCGTCGTGCACGAACTCGATCATGTCACCGCCCGTCTGGTACGGCGGCATCTCTTCCAGCATCTCGCGCCTGCCGATCAAGCCACCGATGCCCATCGGCCCAAGCATCTTGTGCCCACTGAAGGCGTAGAAATCAACGCCGAGCGAATCGAACGAGACAGGCAAGTGCGGAGCGCTCTGCGCACCATCGCAGACGAGGATCGCGTCGGTCTTCTCGCGCACCAGGCGCGCGATTTCCGCGACCGGATTAATCGTGCCCAGCGCGTTCGACACGTGGCTGAACGTGACGATCTTCGTGCGCTCGTTGAGCAGCCCGCTCAGGAAATCGAGATCGATCTTTCCGTCAGAAGTGAGCTCGCAGACCCTGAACTTCGCGCCTCTCCTCATCGCGAGCACCTGCCACGGCACGAAATTCGAGTGATGATCCATGGCGGTGACGACGATCTCGTCGCCGCTCGAGACGTTCGCCATTCCCCACGAGCTGGCGACGAGATTCAGGCCTTCCGTCGTTCCGCGCGTGAAGATGAGACAGTCTGAATCCCCGACGCCCAGGAATTGGGCGATCCGGACACGCGACTGGTGATAGCACTCGGTTGCTCGCACCGAAAGCGAATAGGCCCCGCGGTGCGGATTCGCGTTCGCCGTCTCGTAAAAGTTGCGGAGCGCGTCGAGAACCACCTTGGGCTTCTGCGACGTCGCCGCCGAGTCGAGGTAGTGGAGGCCCGGGTTGTTGGCAAGGAGGGGAAAGTCGCCGCGGACATTCATGGGACGCGCACCGTGTTCACTTCGCCGGTCCTGTAGATCTCGCTCAGTGCTGAGATCTCGCCCTTGTACCGGACGAGACAAACCGCATCACCACTTGGGCGCACCCGTTGCAGGATCGTCCCCTCGGTCAGATCACTCATCGAGGGCACTGGCTCGAACTCCGGGTTTCCGGCCGGCGAATCGGAAACGGGGCGGGAAGCTCCCGTCATTCGGGTCCTCTTATGTATGAAATCGGGCGGGCTCTGCACATTTTCCAGCGGCGTAAGTGCTGACGAGACAATGGGATAGAAAGACAAGACGTTCGCTTGACTATCCCGACAGAATTGCTTTAGATTGAATCTACGCCGGGAAGTATAGAAACGCCAAGGAGTTGGAATGAGTTCGGGAATCGAGGCGCTGGTCAACCGCGAATACGCGTACGGGTTCGTCACGGACGTCGAGACGGACACCGTCCCGCCCGGCCTCAACGAAGACATCATCCGCACCATCTCTGCGAAAAAGAACGAGCCGTCGTTCATGCTGGAGTGGCGCCTCAAGGCGTACCGCCGCTGGCTCACCATGAAGGAGCCGCACTGGGGGAACGTCCGGTACCCTCCCATCGATTACAACTCGCTCGTCTACTATTCCGCGCCGAAGAGCGTCAAGCCGCTGCAGAGCCTCGACGAAGTCGACCCCGAGCTGCTCCGCACCTACGAGAAGCTCGGCATCTCGCTAAATGAGCAGAAGATGCTCGCCGGCGTCGCCGTCGATGCGATTTTCGACAGCGTCTCCGTTGGCACGACGATGAGGGAAGAGCTCGGCAAGCACGGAATCATCTTCTGCTCGTTCGGCGAAGCGGTCCAGAATCACCCGGAGCTGATCGAGAAGTACCTCGGCACGGTCGTCCCGCACAGCGACAACTTCTTCGCGGCACTAAACGCCGCCGTCTTCAGCGACGGATCGTTCGCCTACGTGCCCAAGGGCGTGAAGTGCCCGATGGAGCTCTCGACCTACTTCCGGATCAACAGCAAAAACACCGGCCAGTTCGAGCGCACGCTGATCATTGCCGATGAAGGCGCGTCGGTGAGCTACCTCGAGGGATGCACGGCACCCAAGCGCGACGAGAATCAGTTGCACGCCGCGGTCGTCGAGCTGATTGCGCTCGACAACGCGACGGTAAAATACTCGACGGTCCAGAACTGGTACGCGGGCGACGCCCAGGGAAAGGGCGGCATCTACAACTTCGTCACCAAGCGCGGCAAGGCGGCCGGCGTCAACTCCAAGATCTCGTGGACGCAGGTCGAGACGGGCTCCGCGATCACGTGGAAGTACCCGAGCGTAATCCTTCAGGGAGACAATTCAGTCGGAGAGTTCTACTCCGTCGCGGTCGTCAACAGAAAGCAGCAGGCCGACACCGGCACCAAGATGATCCACATCGGCAAGAACACGAAGTCGACGATTGTCTCGAAGGGAATCTCGGCAGGCGAAGGCAACAACAGCTACCGCGGACTGGTGCGCATTCTCCCCAAGGCCGAAGGCGCGCGCAACTACACACAGTGCGATTCGATGCTCATCGGGAACAAGTGCGGTGCGCACACCTTTCCGTACATCGAGGTGCAGAACAATACCGCCACTCTCGAGCACGAGGCATCGACGTCGAAGATCGGCGAGGACCAGATCTTCTACTGCAAGCAACGAGGCGTGAGCGCCGAGCACGCGGTGTCGATGATCGTGAGCGGCTTCTGCAGGGAAGTGTTCAAGGAACTGCCGATGGAGTTCGCGGTCGAAGCGCAGCAGCTTCTCGGCATCACGCTGGAAGGCAGCGTCGGTTGACGATCAGGCGCGCCAACTGAGCGACCATGCTACTTCGGGGTCTGATGGAGAGAATCCGCGCCGGCTGGGCCTGGCTCCGCTCCGGCCCGCGCACGCCGGGATATCCGTTCACCGCCAACTGGACGCTCTTCAGTCAGGCGGTGTACGCCATACAAACAACATTCAATCACTGGTTTCATGCTCGAGATAAATGATCTGCACGCCGGAATAGGCGATCGGGAAATTCTGAAGGGCATCTCTCTCAACGTGAAGGCCGGAGAGATACACGCCGTCATGGGGCCGAACGGCTCGGGCAAATCGACGCTCGCGCAAGTACTGGCGGGGAATCCCTCCTACGAAGTCACCCGGGGAACGGTCAGCTACAATGGGCAGAACCTCCTCGAGATGGCTCCGGAAGTCAGGGCGCAAAATGGAATCTTCCTCGCGTTCCAGTATCCGGTGGAAATCCCGGGTGTGTCCAACGCCTACTTCCTGCGCTCCGCGTACAACGAGATCCGCAAGGCGAACGGTCAGGAAGAAGTCGATCCGCTCGAGTTCCTCGACCTGGTGGAGGAGAAGCTCAAGCTCGTCGATATGGACGAGTCGATGCTCTCCCGCTCCGTGAATCATGGATTCTCAGGCGGCGAGAAGAAGCGAAACGAAATCTTTCAAATGGCAGTTCTCTCGCCACGGCTCGCGATTCTGGACGAGACGGACTCGGGGCTCGACATTGACGCGCTGCGCATCGTCGCCGAGGGCGTCAACAAGCTTCGCTCTCCGGACAAGGCGACGATCGTCGTCACGCACTATCAGCGGCTTCTCAACTACATCGTCCCGGATTATGTGCACGTGCTCGCCAACGGCCGCATCGTGAAGTCCGGCGGGAAGGAGCTGGCGCTTCAGCTCGAGGAGAAGGGCTACGACTGGTTGCAGGGGGCTGCTGCGGGGGCAGTTGCTTGAGCGAGATCGCCACGATGAAGAAGGCCGGCGCGAGTTCCGTGACCACTCGTGCGCCCGGCTCGATAGAGGTGTATCGAGACGATTTCGAGGGCCAGCCGGGCGGGCCCGATTGGCTCTGGGCTCTGCGAAAGCAGGGAATGGCGCGATTCCAGGCGCTCGGGTTCCCCACGACGAAGAACGAAGACTGGCACTTCACGAGCGTTGCGCCGATCGCGGATCGCGCTTTTCGCCTGGCGCCACTCGAAGTTCGCGGCGTCAAGCGATCTGATCTCGCGCGCTTCAACTTCGGCGAGAACGCCTGGCACACGCTGGTCTTCGTGAACGGCGCGTTCTCGGAGGATCTTTCGTCCGCCGCTGTACTCGGCAAAGGCGTCCGGGTGAGCAGTCTCGCGCGCGCGATCAAATCCGGGACAGCGGGCATTGAGCGCCACCTCGGCAAGATCGCGACGTTCGAGCAGCACACCTTCACCGCGCTCAACACGGCGTTCATCAACGATGGCGCGTTCGTCGAGCTCGCGGCCGACGCGATCGTCGAGCCGCCGATCCATCTCGTGTTCGTCTCGGAGGGAGAGGGCGTCTCGCATCCGCGGAATCTCATCGTCGCGGGGCGTCACTCGCGCGCGACCGTGATCGAGAGCTACGTCTCCCTGCGGGACAGCGGTTACTTCACCAACGCCGTGACCGAGGTCTCCCTGGGCGAAGGCGCGCACCTCGATCACTACAAACTCCAGCGCGAGAGCGAGAGCGCGTTCCACGTCGGCACGGTGCAGATCCGCGAGGCGCGCGACAGCCAGCTCCACTCCTTCTCACTCGCAGTGGGCGGCTCGCTCGCGCGCACGAATATCTATACATCGCTCGACGGAGATGCGGCAACCTGCACGCTCAACGGTCTCTACCTCACCGACGGCACCCAGCACATAGACAACCAGACCAGTATCGAGCACATCGCTCCCAACTGCCCGAGCCACGAGCTGTACAAGGGCGTGCTCGACGGCCGCTCGCACGGGGTTTTCAACGGAAAGGTCTACGTTCATCCGGAGGCGCAGAAGACGGATGGCAAGCAGAGCAACAACAATCTCCTGCTCTCACCCAGCGCGCGCGTCGATACCAAGCCGCAGCTGGAAATCTTCGCCGACGATGTGAAGTGCACGCACGGCGCGACGGTGGGGCGGCTGGACGACCTGGCGATGTTCTACCTCAACAGCCGCGGGATCGGGCCGGAGACGGCGCGCATGCTTCTCACCTACGCGTTCGCGGCGGATGTCCTCGAGACGATAGAGCTTGAAGTCCTGAGGAAGGAGCTCGAGAAGATGGTGCTCGTGAGATTTGCCCATGATACGGCTGCGTGACCTGAACGGGCATCTACAGAACCGAAGCAAGGAAAGTTAAAGTCGGGCATCTCCGCGCGTCTCACCATCCGCAGCGAGTGGGATCCCGACTTCGCAGCACCCGACGCCGCCGGAAAAGCTAAATAGCTTGAAGCGTATTTAGCCAAGGGCTCCCTGCTTCGGTTTTGTGGCTGGAAGCCGACGCACCAAGATGCCCGACTCTACCGTCCGACGGACTCTACCGTCCGAGCAAGTAGAGAATGACCACGATGACAGCAATGGCGCCGATGATCACGTTCGTCGGAACTCTGCGCGGCGAATCGGGATCAAGATCGCCGGCCAGGATCGGGTGCTTGATGGTGTTGCGGCGGGTGTTGATGTCCTTCTCGCGCTTGCTCGCTCCGGCCGGCTCGATCACCGCGACGCCCAGGGGAAGCCGCTTCGTGGTGAAAGTCAGAATCGCCGATCCCACTTCGACCTTGTCGCCTTCGGCGAGGGAGCGGGGCTCGGCGAGCGTCATTCCGTTGACGGTCGTGGGATTAACGCCACACGGATGCAGAACGAATTTGCCATCCTCCGAACGCAGCTCCGCGTGATTGCGCGAAACGGCTGGCTCGCGAATGAGAATGTGGCTCGCGGCGTCGCGCCCGATCGTCAGCAATGAATTCCTGACGGGATAGGCACGGCGCTCGAACTCGTATATGAGGTGGGCGCTGTCATCGCCCGGGGCTTGCAGAGCCATAAAAGCCATTCGTTCTCCGTGTGATTACAGGACGAACGAGCCTTTGGACAGGCCACATAAAAAGGCTTGCGGAGAGCGCGAGTTTGGGCGGGGGCTCGTAGGCGGGGCCCGGAGCGCGTATTATACCGCCAACCCACATTTAACTCCCCGGAGGTGGCATGGCGACAAAACTCGAAAAAACCCTGAAGCGCGAGATCACGATCGACGGAAAGGCCTACATGGTGGCGATCTCGCCCGAGGGAGTTAAAGTCACCCAGAAGGGCTTCCGGAGAGGTCCGGAATTGACCTGGCGCGCCATCATCAGCGGCGAAGCCGAGATGGGGCAACAGCTCAAATCATCGGTGGGCGGCACAGGGGGCGGCTCGGAGGAGTAAAAGCGTCAAGGGTTGCCTGTGGGTTCATGTTCATCGGGAGATTCGGATTGCTCTGCACATCCGAAAGATGCTCCTGGATGATCACCCACCGGTCCTCCCCGTTTCTGAAAGACCGCCGTCCACGCGCCGCCAATGACGTGATTCATCGCCGTTAGCGTCAGGTGCGGGACCCGATATGTGCTCGTCTATCTCATCGCGGCGAAGCTTAAAAGGCAGACCAGAATCGCGCGAGTCTCGCAATGGAGACAACGCCTGTCCCTCGCCGATGACACGCATTCTGAAAATCGACGTTAACCCCCGATTTCAAAGGGGGAGTGAACGGTGCGCCCGTTGCCTTTATAGATGGCGCCGGCGCGACTCATATGTTCCTCGCCGGTGTACCACGACGCAAGAACAGTCATTCTCCCAGTCGTTGGGAAGAGGAGTTTTTATGCGGAAGAGTTATCTGTTGCTTGCAGGAGCTGGCGCCGTCCTCCTGGCCGCTTGCAGCGGCGACAAGAAGGCATCGATCAACGATGATCTCAAGAAGGACCTGGAGCTCGCCTCCTCGTCTGACGGGATCACCCTCGCCAACAGCTCCCCGAATGCTGGCCAGCAGGTCGTCTCGGCTATCGAGCGGACCGCTCCCCCGACACGCAAGCAGAGTCCGTCCAGTCGCGTGAGAGCCCACCGCGCGGCTCCGAAGTCGCCGCCACAGGTCGTTCAGGCCAAGGCGCCCGCCACTGTCGCGCAGATCGAGCCTCAATCGGTCGCTCCGTCGCCCGTCGCCAACGACCCTACTCCGGTCTCGCCACGTCCGCAGCCGGTCGCGGTATCCTATCCGAGCGGTCCGTCGTCTGGTGGTGATGATGGGCGCGCGGGCAGCGGCGGTTCGAGCGTTGGCGCGGTCCTCGGCACGATCCTGGGCGCGGTCATTCGCGGTGGAGTCGGCGGAGATGTCGACAACTGCGATCCGCAGACGGACGGACGTCACCGCTCAGTCAACAACCGGATTCCGATTTCGTTTCCGGTCCCGGGCCGGTCCGGTGGCGGTAGCAGATCCGGTGGACCTCCGATGGGCCGCTTCCCGCGCTAGTAGGTCGTCTGGGATGCGGTCGAATCAGACCGCATCCCTTTTTTTTCGTTTTTCCGAGATGACAACCATGCAGACAAAATTCTCGAGGACCGCAACACCGGTCCTCCTTATTGCTATCCTGGCGCTGGGCGCCTGCAAGCAGGGCGACAAGCCTGAAGACGCGCTGGCGCAGGACACTTCGCTGGCTCACGACCTCCAGCTCGCCAACGCCGACACGATGGCGCAGCCGCAGCTGAAGGACGTCCCGGTGACGATCTCTCCGGCTCCGAGCCCCGCCGCTACCGCGCCGAGGATCTCACAGCGGCAGAAGCCGTCCGAGATTCTGACGCCGAGCAGGAATCCACGTCGCGTGGCGACGACGCCGCGGTCAACTCCGCAGCCGGTCGAGCCGGCGCCCGTCACGACTACCAACGGGAACACTGTGACCGAAGGCACGACTGGCTCCGAACACGGTATCGGCACTATCGCGAGCGGATCCGACATCTCGCTCTACTCGGGACAGCGCGTTTGCACCAACACCTACGCGGTGGGAGACCGTTTCACCGCGAGTGTCGCTGAATCAGTGCAGGGCTCGAACGGAGTCTCGATTCCGGCGGGTGCTACTGCAGTGATAGAGCTGACCTCCCTCAAGCGCAGCGAGAACGCGAACGACAACGTCGAGATGGAGTTCGTGGTTCGCTCGATCGCGTTCAATGGCAAGACTTACCCGGTCAACTCCTCGGTGACCGCGGCCCAGGTCGAGAAGGTTCGGAACGGTGACGCCAGCAACGACGCGAAGAAAGTCGCCACCGGTGCCGTGATCGGCGCGATCGTGGGGCAGATCTTCGGACACCATACTAAGTCGACGGTGATCGGTGCAGCGACTGGCGCAGCGGCAGGAGCAGTGGTCGCCGGTGCGACTGGGAAGTACGACGGCTGCGTTCCGAATGGCGGGCGGATCTCGCTCAAGCTCAATCAGGCGATGGTGGTGCAGCAGTCGGTCTGATTCGGCGAGCTGAAATCATTTAAAAAGGCGCGCTCAGGTGAGCGCGCCTTTTTTTGCATTGCTAGTCGATGTAGTTCTTGGCGATGAGGCGGCCGTAATAGATGCCGATCCCGGTGCCGACCATGCTGACGATGAACCCCGTGGTGAATCCAACGGTCGCCCCAATGGCCCAGCCGGCGTAGCTGCCGATAGTGGCGCCGACAAAAGAGAACAGTTTGCTCATACCAAATTGACGAATTTAGGGCGGGATCGGCACGCGGGACTGGCAATCACAAAATCGAAGCAGGGGGCTCTCAGCCAACTACGCTATTTGCTCGGAGCCTTCATACAGGCGTAAGGCCTCGGAATCCTTACGTCGCGTGCTTCAGAACAACGATTCTGTGAACGGCGTTTGAGGGGTAGCCTGCGCAAAACTCGACGCCGCCGGATGGGCTAATCAGCTTACAACTGCAAGGCTTACGGCTCCCTGCTTCGGTTTTGTGATTGCTTCTTCTCGCTTCTCAAGCATTAGATTGAGCCGTTAGACAGGGGTGCCGCGGGGTCCTGGCTGCCAGGTCCGGCAGTGACGCGTGGCTGAGAAAGTCCCTCAGAACCTGATCCGGTTAGTACCGGCGTAGGGAGTCCAACGATGGAAACAGCAGGCACGGCGCAGGCACCTAGTGGGTCGCCTGCATCAAACGGCGCGATCTTGGCCGTCACGCAGCCCCGGAGCGAAGGCAGCTCGGTGGCGAGAACCCAGATGCACTACGCTCGTCGCGGCGAGATCACCGATGCGATGCGTTTTGTCGCCGAGCGCGAGGATCTTGCCCCGGAATTGGTACGCGACGAGATCGCTATCGGGCGGCTCATCATCCCCGCCAACATCCACCACCTGGCGGGCGCGCTGGAGCCGATGGCCATCGGCAAGGTCGCCCGGGTGAAGATCAACGCCAACATCGGCAACTCCCAGGTCTCGTCCGACGTGAATGGCGAGATCGAGAAGCTCCAGATCGCGGTCAAGTACGGCGCCGATACAGTGATGGATCTCTCCACTGGCGGCAACATCGATGGAATCCGCTGCGCGATCATCGCAGCGTCGCCGGTTCCAATCGGGACGGTGCCGATCTACCAGGCGGTCCAGGGCGGACCCGGCGGCAAGTGGGACAAGCAGCTCGAGGAGCTCACTGCCAACGACCTGCTCGACATGATCGAGCACCAGGCAAAGCAGGGCGTCGATTACATGACGCTCCACGCCGGAATTCTGATCGAGCACCTTCCGCTCGTGCACGGACGCATCACCGGCATTGTGAGCCGCGGGGGCTCGCTCCACGCGGTGTGGATGATGGCCCATCGCAAGCAGAATCCGCTCTACGAGAGATTCGACGATGTCCTCGACATTCTTCGCCAGTACGACGTCACCGTCTCGCTCGGCGACAGCCTGCGTCCCGGATGCATAGCCGACGCCAGCGATCGCGCGCAGTTCGCGGAGCTCGACACACTCGGCGAGCTCACGAAGAGAGCCTGGATGCGGGATGTACAAGTAATGGTAGAGGGCCCCGGACACATCCCGATGGACCAGATCGAGATGAACGTCCGCCGCATGAAAGAGGTCTGCAACGAGGCACCGTTCTACACGCTCGGTCCGCTCGTCACCGACATCTCGCCCGGCTACGACCACATCTCGAGCGCCATCGGCGCGGCGATGATCGGCTGGTTCGGATCGGACATGCTCTGCTACGTAACGCCGAAGGAGCACCTCGGCCTTCCCAACGCGGAAGACGTTCGACAGGGGGTGATCGCTTACAAGATCGCCGCGCACTCGGCTGATGTCGCACGCGGCAGAAAAGGTGCGCGCGATCGCGATGATGCGCTGTCACGCGCGCGCTACGCGTTCGACTGGAAGGAGCAGTTCCGTCTGAGCCTGGACCCGGAGCGCGCGAAGGAGTACCACGACGAGACCCTTCCGGCCGAGTACTTCAAGAGCGCCGAGTTCTGCGGGATGTGCGGGCCGAAGTTCTGCTCCATGCATCACTCGAGAACGATCGAGGAAGGAATCGCGCAGCTGGCGCGCGAGCTGGAGGAGCGGGGGGGACGAGCTGCGGCGATTGGCGGCGGCGACGCAAACGGGAAGCAGGATCAGCAACTGGCCGGCGTTGCGACGAGCTGAGCTGCTGTGCGCGGTCATCGGGGCCACCGCCTGCGTCAATCTCCGGGCTACGACTGATGCGACTACGACGCGAATGCCGCCGGTGGTGGTCACGAAACCGGATGGAGATGTCAGGGCCGACATGCGTCCGATGCTCGCGTCGGACTCCGCGTATTTTCGGGAGCATCCGCTGATGGTGCCAGTCGAGGGTGTCTCGCCCTCGGCGCTTACCGACACCTACCACGAGGCGCGTAGCGGCGGGCGCATCCATATGGCGACCGACATCCTCGCGATGCGCGGGACTCCGGTGCTTGCTGCCGCGCCGGGCCGCATCATCAAGCTGGCAAATAGTGGCGCGGGCGGAATCACGATTTACGTCGCGGACGCCAGCGGGCGCTACGTGCACTACTATGCGCACCTCATGGGCTACGCGCCGAATGTGAAGGAAGGACTCCAGGTGGAGGAGGGCGATGTGATCGGTTTCGTCGGAACGACTGGCAACGCATCGCCCGACACACCGCATCTGCACTTTCAGGTGATGCGGGGCGACGCCAACTACTGGAACGGCACGTCGATCGATGTGCGCGGCTTCATCACGAAGCCGGGCAGGATGAAGAATTGAAGGGCAAGGAGCGTGCGGAGCTACGCTCGGAGGCGCATCATCTCAGTCCAACGGTGCACGTCGGACAGCACGGGCTTACGCCATCTCTCATCGGCGCCCTCGACGACGCGCTACGCACGCGCGAGCTGGTGAAGGTGAAGCTCGGGAACAAGGACGACGTGAAGCCGAAGGATTTTGCGGCCTCGCTGGCAGCGGCGACCAATTCGGCGGTGGTGCAGGTGATCGGACGGACGACTACGCTCTTTCGTGAGAATCCCGACCTCGACAAGAAACGGGGCGAGATTCCGCCGTGGCGTCGGTAGCTTGACACTGAATCATCTACGGAGCAGCTGACATGGGCGCAGCAGCAATTGTCGCGGTAATGAGAAGACGGGAGAGGGAGGTCGTGGACGATTTCCGCGCCGCCGGTGCTACCTCGCGGGAGACAGCGCAGTCATACACGGCGATAGGGCTCGGAGAATCGCTGGGGCTCAGACGGCTGCGTGAACGCGCCGTCATCCGCGAGGCGGCGCCGGGAACTTACTATCTCGACGAAGAGGTATGGACGGCGGTCAGGAGGAGACGGCGGCGGATCGCGACGGTTCTTCTCGTGATACTCGCCCTGTTCCTGCTCGGAGTCCTGGCGGGGACCAGTAAGTAGTGAGACGCGCGGTTGCTATTCAATCGGGCAGGTCTATTTTTCGGAAAGGAATCATCTTCGGCGCAACTCGTCATGCTGGCGTCGCCGCGGCCCTATCGGGGACGAAATGCCCTACGTCATAACTGAAGCCTGCAAGAACACAAAGGACCGCGCCTGCGTCGATGTATGTCCGGTAGACTGCATTTACGAAGGTCCCGATCAGCTCTATATCCATCCCGACGAGTGCATTGATTGCGGTGCGTGCGAGCCCGAGTGCCCGGTGACCGCGATCTTTCCGGAAGAGGACGTGCCCGCGAACCTCAAGGAGTACATTCAGATCAATCGCGAAGTGTTCAAGAGCGATCCCCCTCCGGGCCGGCCCAACCGGTAGCCACCCAATTGCGAGCGACTGGCGGAACCCGGTGCTCGGCCCTCAATATCTGATCCCATGACCCCTCCCATCGTTCCCGGCAAGAACGGAATGTCCACGGTGCTGCTCTCGCATCCCTCGGGCAGCTCGGCGGATGTGTATCTGAATGGCGCGCACGTGACGTCGTGGATTCCCGCGGGCGGCAAGGAAGTGCTGTTCATGGGGAAGACGGCGACGTTTGCGCCGGGCGACCCCATTCGCGGCGGAATTCCGGTCGTATGGCCGCAGTTCGCGAACACCGGGCCCTTGCCGCAGCACGGCTTCGCGAGGAAGACGGAATGGCAGCTCGCGGAAAACGACGAGTCGTCGGACGATCCATCGTCGGTCAAGCTCGTGCTGACTGACGATCATCGCACGCGCGACCAATGGCCGTATCATTTCCGCACCGAGCTCACGGTCACGATCGACGACAAGTCGCTCCAGGTGAAGCTCGACGCGTTCAACACCGGTGACGAGCTGTTCAGTTTCACGGCGGCGCTCCACACCTACATTGCGGTCGCCGACATCCGTGAAACGGCGATACGCGGCTTCACCGGCAAATGGTACCTCGACAAGACACAGGGCGGAAACGAGACGAAGGACGAGGCGAAGAAGCTCGTGATCTCGGACGAAACCGATCGCGTCTACCTCAAGGCTCCGAAGAAGGTGGAGGTGGAAGATCGCGGGAACGAGCGCCGGATCGAGATCCGATCGGCGGGATTCAAGGATGCGGTCGTCTGGAATCCGTGGGCAGAGAAGGTGACGGGATTCATCGGACTCGACACGGAGGACTACATGAAGATGGTCTGCGTCGAGGCGGCGCAGATCGGCTCGCCGGTGGAGCTCAAGCCCGGCGCGTCGTGGAACGGCTCTCAGACCCTGGCGATCGTGTAAGTGCCGATTTTCCGCCCGTCCGCGTTCAGCTGGCAGTGCGACAAGTGCAAGGCGTTTTTCAAAGTGGGGTCGGGCGGGGTGTGCACGTCGTGCAAACGGGCTTTGTGTGATACCCACTTGTACGGATCGTTTATCGAGAAGATGAGGGCGCGGTTCACGAGCGAGAGGCCGGTGTGTATTGAGTGCCGTGCAAAGGCAAACTGAACTACTGAACGGAACGGGATGCGAGATGACAGAAGCGTAGCTGAGAGTTTCTAGTGCATGACGCCGGGACGGCACGAGGTTTGTTCGGGGTACAGGCTAGGCGCTGTACCCGATTGCGTAGAGGGAAGTCCAAGCGCGGTGATTATGCACTAACAACTGTGCTTCCGACATCTCGCATCCCGTTCTGTTCGAGTCTCAAGTCGTACCCGTCGTTCCGTTCAAAACCTCTTGACGAACCCCCCAATCCAGCCCTCTCCCGATACTACCTTACTCTTTACCCAAAACGCGAGGAGCAGCACCGCGTACTGCAGGAATGTGCTGATCTCGCTCCTGAACGCCTCGGCCCAGCGGTACTCTCCCTCTGCCTGCGGGCCTTTCGGCGGGTTGGGAATCCAGCGCGGCGTCTCGTTCTTGTAGTCGAGGTACTCGCGGCCGAAGATTGATTCGAGCACGCCTTCCTCGTAGCGGACGATCAGCTCGTACTCGACCGCGAACAGGAGCACCGCGATCGGCAGGAACCAGAGCACGCCGGAGATGGTCACGAATCCCAGCCAGATCAGAAAGTTGCCGATGTAGAGCGGGTTCCTCGCCCACGCGAAAATTCCATAGGTGACGAGCCGTTGCACATTGCGCGAGCGGCGGCGCGTCACTGTGCCCGCCGCCGCGACACCCGCCAGACGGATCGCTTCGCCGATCACGATTAGCGCGAGCCCCACCTCCCAGCGAAACGGAGAAGTGGATCCCGGCATCACCAGCGGAATTCCAAGGAAGACAAGCGGCAACCAGCCGCGGTAACGGAACAATACGGCGCCGATCTGGGCGGGAATCGATTGCTCCGTCGCGCTTACGCCATCGGGCACCCGACCCGGATTGCTCAACGGGATTTTTCCTCTTCCCAAGGGGCGAAGAGCGTCCGCCACTGATCGGGAACGGGAATCGGCTTTCCGTCATTCGATACGGTTACGTACACGATCGACGCATCACATACCACCGCGTCGCGCTGATTCCGTACCTCCTGCCGGACAATGAAGCTGGTATTCCCGACGGAAGTGAGTCCCGTCCGGATGCTGATATCGTCGCCCGGGAAAGTCTGCGCCTGATACGACGCCTCCACCTTTCGCACCACCGCCCACAGACTCGATTTCATGTACTCGTTGTACGACATGTGGCGCTCGAGCGCCGACCAGCGCGCCCGCTCCAGCAGCGTCAGCATATGCGCGTGATTGACGTGCCCCACCGAGTCGCAGTCGCTTGGATAAATGTGAACCTTGAAGTTTTCTGTCATTGGATCGTCGAATGAGTGGCCCGCGACGAAAGTTAACCACCGAGGAGCGCGGCACCATTAAGGCGCTAGATTGGATGATGCCTCCCGCCAAGACGGAGAGCGCTCTCTATCTCGACCAGGTACCCGAGGTAGACCGCTTCCTCACCGAAATATCCAATGTGAAAGAGCTCGCCCTCGATACCGAAGGGGCAAGCTTCCATCGTTTTCTCGATCGCATCTATCTCCTCCAGATCTCGACGCGCGAGCAGAGCGCGATCATCGACCCGCTGCCGATCGGATCGCCCGCGAAACTGGGCCAGCTGCTCGAGAGCAAGAACGTAGAGGTCGTCTTCCATGACGCCGACTACGACCTGCGGCTGCTGCACCAGGATTACGGATGGCACGCCACCAACATCTTCGACACGCGGGTCGCGTCGCAGCTGCTGGGAATCAAGTCGTTCGGGCTAGCGGCGCTGCTCGAGCAGTTCTTCGAGGTGAAGCTGGACAAGAAGCACCAGCGCGCCGACTGGTCGATGCGTCCGCTCACGCCCGACATGCTGGCATACGCCGCGCAGGACACCCGGTATCTGCTCCAGCTCAAGGATCACATGAAGGGCGAGCTGAAGCGTCGCGGCCGAATGCACTGGGCTGAAGAGGAGTTCGCACGCCTCGAGGGAACGCACTGGGAGGCCGAGGACGGCATGGAGGGATTTCTCCGTATCAAGGGCGCGCGCGACCTCTCCCGACGCGAGCTCGCCGTTCTGCGTGAGGTCGCCAACTGGCGCAACGCTGTTGCGGCGCAGCTCGATCGCGCGACGTTCCGGGTGATGGGCAACGAGGTCCTGCTCGAGATTGCTCGCCGAGCGCCGAAGAGTACCTCGGAGCTGGGCGCGATCAAGGGGATGCCGAAGGGAATGATCGAGCGCGCCGGGGCCGACATCGTAGCCGCGATTCGACGTGGGATGGACGCGCCCGAGGCGGAGCTGCCGAAATTTCCGAAGGGTCAGCGCTGGAACAAGGATCGCGATTTCGACGACAAGGTCGGTCGTCTCAAAGCGGTGCGGGATGCCGCGGCGACGAGGCTGGAGCTGGATCCCGGCGTACTATGCTCGCGGGAGAGACTGGAGAACGTCGCCCGGAGCGGAGCAAAGACGGTCCAGGATCTTGCGGCGGTTCCCGATCTGCGGCGATGGCAGATCGAGGAGATGGGAGAAGGTTTTGTTCGAGCGTTGCAGCCGGCGTAGAGAATCCCCGCTCACTCCGGCACCTTGAACAGAAACCGCTGCTTCATCCGCGTCGCCACCGCGCAGTCGCCCAGATGCGCCGGGTGGTACCGCGTCCGACCCAGCGCATCGAGCACCGACGTCACGAAATCCCGATAGTTGGCGCTCACGAGCTCGATCGACTCGGCCGCAATCGTACCGTCGGACTCGACGGTGAACGCGAGAGTCACGCTGTCCTCCACGCCGGTCAGACGCGCGGTGAAGGGATACTTCGCATCTACGCCAGCAGCCGGCATCGAGGCGTAGCTGAATGGCCAGTCGTACCGAGGCACCTTCGCCTTGAACACGTGGCGAACGGCCGGAACCGTGTCCGGTTCCTCTTCGGTGACGATCCGCAGGATGACAGGAATCGAATCGACATCCCCCATCGGTGGCACCAGTTCCTCGCGCGCCATCGATTCCAGCGCGGAATTCACGCTGTCGGCGAAACGCGGCGTCAGCGCAGCATCGACGACCTCTATACGCGACAGCTTGCCATCGTTGTGCGCCGTGGCGTACGCTACCGCCCCCACACTAAGCACTCCGCCAACGCATCGTGAGCCGAGCGAGTCGCACGGCTCGGAGCCCATCACGACGCTCAGTGGCAAGTTCGCCGGCACCTTGAAATGCACGCGGAATTCCTCGACGAACAGGTTCTCGAAGTCGCGCGGCAACACGACCTTGGGATCCTGAGGGGCAACGGTCATTTTGATGATCGTCGAGATCGAATCAGCCGCGTGCAGCGTATCGAGGCAGCCGACACTGTCGGCGGACGACCGCCGGGCAGAAACCACCTTGTTCTTTGGTTGGGGATTCGTCGCGCAGGCGGTGGCGAACACGAGCGGCGCGAGAGCGGCGCTGAAATGAAGATGCACCCGCTCAATCCTATCGGGTGACCCGTTCTGTCACTAGAAGCCGAGGTACGCCCTCACTCGCGGCTCCATCTTCTCGGGCGTCCAGAAGGGCATCCAGACGAGATTCATTTCCACCTTCTCCACGCCCGGCAGCTTCTTTACTTCCGTCTCGGCGTTTGTCATCAGCTCCGGACCCGACGGACACGCGGGCGATGTGAGGGTCATGTCGACCTTGACGGTCGTGCCGTCGACCGCGATGCCGTAAACCAACCCCAGGTCCATGATGTTGAGCTGGAGGTCCGGATCCTTGACGCGTCGGAGCGCGAGCTTGACCTGGTCCTCGGACACGACCCCGCTCGTGGCAGGGGCTTCAGTCGGAGTTGGGGTAGTTACTGATTCGTCGCTCATTCAGGATTCCGTGTTGACTACCGTATAATCACCAGTTGGACCTCGCTGAAACAAGAGCGGGCGCCCTTTCGGGCGCCCGCTCTTTATCCGTTTGAACCTGGCTCAACGGCTCTTCTTGGAGCTCTTTGTTGCCGACGCCTTCTTGCCGGAGGCACTCTTCTTCGCAGAGCTGGCGCGGCTTCTCGAGGTGGCGCTGGCGATCGAGTGGTGACGGGATGAGCCGTGGCGGCGTCTCGACGCGCGCGGCGGCGGATTCCAGCCCACTTCACGGTCGGCGCGGAAGGCTTTGGATCCTGAGGCGAGCTTCGGCCCGTCGAGGACGGAGAGTACCGCCGCATCCGATAGATCGGCGCGGACATCGGCGATGACTTTCGCCGGCCTGAGCGCACGCGCCGCGTGCACGCGGTTGGTGAGAAGGATCACGAACATCTCGCGCTCGGGATCGATCCACATCGAGGTGCCGGTGAATCCGGTGTGGCCGTAGGCGGTCGGTCCGAGGTATCGGCCCGATCCGTAGTCTCCCTCAGCCGTGTCCCAGCCGAGCGCACGGTGGCCGAACGCCCTCGAGGTGAAGAGCTCGACGGTCGGCTTGCTGATGATCTGGACGCCGTTGTACTCGCCGCCATTGAGCATCATTTGCGCGAACACCGAGAGGTCGGCCGCGGTACTGAAGAGACCAGCGTGTCCCGCCACACCACCCAGAGCGTAGGCGTTTTCGTCGTGGACCTCGCCTCTCAGCGGGTAGCCGCGGGGCGGGGTGACTTCCGTGGGAGCGATGCGGTAGCGCAACGAATCGGCGGGACGATACATCGTCTCGTTCATGCCGAGCGGCTCGAACACCCGGCGCGTCAGGAACTTGTCGAGCGGCTCGCCGGAGACGACCTCGACCAGGAGTCCCAGAACATCGGCACCGAGATCGGAGTAGATGTACTGGGCGCCGGGACGGCCCTCTAGCGGAGTGCTCAGAACCAGGGCGCGCGCTTCGAGCGGGGTCTGGGCGATGCGCCAGATATCCCTGCCCGCCGGGAGCCCGGAGGTGTGGGTGAGGAGCTGGCGGACGGTGACCTTGTCCTTGTCGCCGCCCCCGAATGTGGGGATGTAGTTAACGACCGGGTCGTCGAGCCCGATCTTCTTTTCGTCGTAGAGAATCATGATCGCCGTAGTGGTGCCGACGACCTTGCTTAGGGATGCCACATCGTAGATCGTGCGCTGGGCATCGACCGGCGTGCTGTTCTCACTCCAGGAGAGCTTGCCGAAGCCTTTCTCGAATACCGCCGCGCCCTTTCTGCCCACAATGACCGAGGCACCGGGGTAGCCGCCAGCCTTGATTCCGCGCTCAACGACACGCTCAATCGCGCCGAGACGGCTGCTGGACATCCCGACCTCAGTCGGTGACTTGACCGGCAGGCCATTGCCCGCTCGGGTCATCGTCAGGGCAGTAAGAATGACTCTAAGCAACGCTAACTCCTTGAACTACTGTAATTTGTACACTCCGCGAAGACCGAAGTTCCAACCCGGCCGGGATAGAGACCTGCTGCTCCGCGGGAAAGGCGAGGCGTACGCTTGCAAACGATTGCGTAGAGGGAAAGTCACCGGTTCTCAGAGGAAACTTTAGTCAGGTGTGCAGTGACTAATCAAGAGTCCGAGATGCCATTCGATCAACTCGACCTCAAGCGCGCGATAGCCGGCGACGAGAGGGCGATGCAGCGGCTTTGGTCGCAGCATGCGCCTCACATCGATGCCGTCGTTCGCAGGCTATGTGACGATTCCGAGCTGGCCGCTGACATCTCGCAGGAGGTCTGGATGCAGATCTTCCGGGCACTCCCAAGCTATCGGGGCGACTCGCAGTTCGGAACATGGGCCCACCGCATCGCGGTAAACCGCACTCTGAATGCATTACGCAAAATCAGGCGCATCGCGAAACTGGAAGTGGACATCGAAGATGACTCCGCGGTGACCGAGCAGGATAGCGACCGGACATTCGTGGCGGAGTCGATCGAGCGGGCGATGACCAAGCTGTCGCCCGGGGCCAGGGCGGTGTTCGTGCTTCATGATATCGAAGGGTACACGCACGGCGAGATCGGAGAGGAGCTCGGAATCACGTCGGGCGGATCGAAATCGCAATTGTTCAAGGCGCGCGCCAAGCTGCGGAAGCTGCTCGCGAATCTAGTGGATGAATCATCAACCGTCGCAGCAAAGGGGAAGGGACATGTCGCACCTGTCTGAAGAGCAGCTGGACCAGATCATCGCCGAGGAGCGCTCGCGCGAGCAGGCACCGCTCAACGAATGGCGAACGATCGCCGCGAGAGCGCGAGAGGAAGGTCTCATTCGCGAATCACAATCGTCGCGAAGGTGGGCGTCCAGCCAACCATGGCTGCAGTCTGCCGCGGCGGTACTGCTCCTTGTCGGCGGAATCGCGATTGGCCGGGCGACGATAGCTTTGCCGAGCGCAGTCGAAGGCTTGGCGGTCAACGCGACGCCGCCGGCGACGACGGCTTCGACTGCCAGCGCGAACGGGTCATCCGGTTCGGCCCCGAGCAATGCGACCTTCGCGTCCGTGGACGAGGCGTCGGCCACGCTCAATCAGGCAGTCGACGCGTATCAGCGCGCGTCAGAGTTCCTCGCCGTCAATAATGCGTCGGTGGGCAGCAGGGACAGCGTGGCGATGTACTCGGCGCGAGCGGCGGCACTCGACAAGATCGAGAACGCGACGGTGAGCGCGCTGCGGACGGCGCCGCACGATCCGGTGCTCAACCAGTACTACCTGGCGACGATGGGTGCGCGCGTGGCCACGCAGCAGCTGGTCGCACGTCCGGTTGGACTGAGGGGGTTCTAGGCTAATGGTTAGCGGGATGAAGATCTCAACGTCGAGAAATGCGTCGTGGCTCGCGTTGGCCTTGATCGCATCGCTCACACTGCCCTTCGGAGGCCAGGCACAGCGAACGCCGGCGGTGATGGTGCAGCCGCCAACGGGCTGGTTCGGAGTGAGGATCTCGGACCAGGCAATGATCGATGAGCGTGGCAATGCGTTCTTTGACTCATATCCAGTGGTCACGAGCGTCGACTCTGCTTCGCCCGCGGCGAAAGCTGGTGTACAGCCGGGTGATGTGTTGCTCACATTCAATTCGCACGACATGCGCGGGGGCTCGGTGGAGCTCAGCAAGTGGCTCAAGGCCGGCGCGCCGTTCGTGCTTAGAATCAGGCGCAACGATGCGACGCGCGTCATCAGGGGAACGCTCGAGAGACGTCCCGAGAACTGGGAACAGCAAATGATCGTCGAGCTCACGGTGCCGGAGATCATGGAGCAGCGAAGCGGAGCGATTTCCCGCGCGCCCATTCAACAGACCGGAATGATCCGCACCCGCATGCCTGCGCCTGACCCGCTGCCCTCGGTTCTTGGGCCGGCGCTGGGATATGGAGGCGGGGTCTATCCGTTCGCGGGCGCCGAGTTCACGGCGCTGAACAAAGACCTCTCCGACGCGCTCGGCGTGAAGCCCGAAGGCGTGTTCGTGACGAGCGTGGTCGAAGGCTCCGCGGCGAGGACGGCCGGACTACGTGGCGGCGACGTCATCGTGAAGGCGGACAGCATAAAGATCGAGAGCCCGATCGATCTCGTGCGCGCGATCAGGGGCGCCGATGAGACCGATCACACGATCGACCTGCAGATAGTCCGCAAGCGTAAGAACCAGACGCTGGTGCTTCGCTGGTAACTTCCCGGCCAGGTAATGGGCGCCAACCGGCAATCGCGTTTCCGCTTTCTGATCTGTTCGACGCGAGAAGAACACATCTACGCAGGCCCAGAACGCCAATGGACTAGCTCCCCGCAAACCAGCTGCAAGGCTTACAGCCCCTTGCTTCGGTATTGTGGATGCAAGGGCGCCGGCTACGGAGTCGGAAGCTTCCTCGTTTCGGGCAGCAGCGATGCGTGAATCGCAATCGCGGCCACAGCCCCACTGGCTGCGGCGACGATCGCCATCTGCGGGCCCGGCGCAATGTCGCCCGCGGCGAAGACATTCTTCACCGAAGTGTGATTGCGCTCGTCAATGACGAGCCGCCCCATCTCGTCGCGCTTGCATCCGAGCTGCGCACCGAGGTCGTCGGAAGGATATTGGCCGATCGCGAAGTAGAGGCGCTCGCAGTCGAGCGACATCGCGCCTTCCAGCTCTATCCCCGTGATTTCACTGGCTTTCGACAAGATGCATTTGATCGGCGCCTCCAGTACCGGGATATTGAGCGCCTTGAGCTTGTCGAGCAGGATCTGGCTCATCTCCGGCTTCTCGCCATGCGTGCATATAACGATCTGTCCGGTCCAGGTCGTGAGCGCGAGCGCCATTCCAACGGCCTTGCGCCCTTTGCCGACGACGACGGTCTTCTTATCCCGCGTCTCGTAACCGTCGCAGTCGGGGCACACGTGAACGGTCTCGCCATAGCAGCGCTCGAGCCCGGGAATGTCGGGCCAAGAATCCTTGATGCCGATCGCGAGCAGAATTCTGCGGGCTTCTATCGTCGGTCCATCGCGAAGGCAAATGGCGAACAGCTCACCAGTCTCATTGATCGCCTGATCGACGATGCCGCTCACGAACTCGACTCCGTACTTGGCGCACTCGGCGCGACCGAGCATGCGGAGCTCGGGAGAGCGGATGCCCTGATGGCCGAGGTAGCCGTTGATGCCGCGTGTCTCCCAGTTGCGGGGATCACCGGAGTCGACGACTACGACTTTGTGGAGATAGCGGGCGAGCCAGAGCGCGGCGCAGAGTCCGGCGGGACCGCCGCCGACTACCGCAACATCGTATGGTTGTGCGGGCATGTAGGGTGGGGGTGCAAGTTCGATTCCCTGCACCACTCGGGATTAGATTTCTACGTGTCTCCTGCCACGAAAGATCGTGTCGTAGCGATCCTCGAGGGCTTGAGACCGAAGTGATCCGCGCCGACCTTCGAATTCTGAGCACTGAACCCTTCCTCCCGATTCCCGGATGAAAATCGCGGTTCTCGACCCCGCCAGCGGCATCGCCGGAGACATGTTCCTCGGCGCCCTCGTCGACGTCGGGCTCGACAAGGCCTGGCTCGAGCGACTGCCATCCGCGCTGGGATTGTCGGGAGTCGATGTTCGCATCACCGACGTGCAGCGCTCGCAAGTTCACTGCGTCAAGGTGGACTTCGAGATTCCGCCGCAGCCGCATGGCAGAGCGGTCTCGGAGATCCATCGGCTGATCGATGCGGTAAAGATTCCGAAAAAAGTCGCGCGCTCGGCTCACGCGGCGTTCGAGGCGATTGCGGCGATAGAGAGCGCGATCCACGGTGTCGCGCCCGACGAGCTGCATCTGCACGAAGTTGGAGCGGTCGACGCGATTCTTGACATCGTCGGGTCGATCTGGGGCGTCGAGATGCTGGGCATCGAGTGCATTTACAACACGAAAGTCGCACTTGGTGACGGCACGGTGAAAACCGCGCACGGCGTCCTGCCCGTGCCCGCTCCGGCGACGATACGTTTGCTTGAGGGATTCAACGTCCGGCACGGGCCGCCGGGATCGGGAGAGCTCACGACGCCGACGGGAGCCGCGCTCTTGCGCGTTCTGTCGAAGGGTGCGCCTCCGCAGGAATATACTCCCCGACAGAGCGGTTACGGCGCCGGCACGCGCGACATCCACGGGCAGCTCAATGCGCTCCGCATAATTCTCGGCGAAGCCGCCGTCGATCATCACGATCACCACCATCATCATCGCCACGAGCACGTGCACACGGAGCATCTCCATGTGTTGAGCGCGGACATCGACGACATGTCGCCGGAGGAGCTCGCGGGCGCCGCCGATGTCCTGCGGGCCGAAGGCGCGCTCGACGTAGTGCTTCTGCACACGACGATGAAAAAAGGGAGACTTGGTACTCGCATCGAGGCACTGGTACAGACATCGGATCTCGCGCGGCTCGAGGAGAAGATCTTCATTCAGTTCACGACGCTGGGAGTGAAGACGTTCGACGTGGTGCGGAATGCGCTCGAGCGTGAGTCACGTCTCGTTCGATTCGATGGACGGGACATCCGGGTCAAGGTCGCGACACTTCCGGACGGCACGCAGAGGGCGAAGCCCGAGTTCGACGATCTGCGGCGCGTCGCCGAAGAGACCTCGCGACCGCTGGCCGAGATCCGGTCGGAGGTGATGAGGGCGCTCAACGCGGCCGATCTCGCTTCATCCGCGGCGCGAGGAAAATAAGTTGGATCTCGAGGACAGACTCATCGCGGCAATTCGCCTGACCGCTCACGACCGCGTCGCCTACGTCTGCTACTCGGGCGGCATCGACTCGACCGTCGTGCTCGCGGCATCGGTGCGAGCTGGGATCGAAACCGTCGCTCTGCTTGGCGTAAGTCCTTCACTCGCCGCAGCGGAGCGCGCCGACGCGCATCGGATCGCCAACGAGATCGGCGCGCGCGTCGAGGAAGTCGAGACCAACGAGATGGAAGTCGCCGGATATCGGGCGAATGCCGGTGATCGCTGCTATTTCTGCAAGGGCGCGCTGTTCGACACGGTTCGGGCACTCGCCGCGACGAGAAACTCGGAAGAGGTGACCTTCGTGGGAACGCACGTCGATGACCTGGGTGAGCACCGGCCCGGGCTCCAGGCGGCGATGGAGCATGGAGTCGTCGCCCCGCTAGTCGACGCTGGATTCAACAAGTCGGACGTACGCGCACTCGCGCGGCAATGGAATCTGTCGAACGCCGAAAAGCCGGCTGCGCCTTGTCTCGCCAGCAGGGTGCCGGTCGGAATCGAAGTGACTCCGGAGAAGCTCGCGCAGATCGAAGCAGTGGAAGAATTTCTGCGTCTGCACGATGTGTGGCCCGCGCGCGCGCGCTGGCACGAGGCCGTCGTTCGCCTGGAGATCCCGGCCGAGATGTTCGAGCGTGTCGTCACGGATCCGTTCCGGGAAGAGCTGCGACGGGCATGCAGGAAGGCCGGATTCAAGTTCGTCGCGCTCGATTTGGGCGGACTCCAGAGCGGAAGTCTCTCGCTTCCCATGGTGGCGTCATGACGCAAGTTCGCTGGGACCACGATCGCGAGTCGCGCACAGGGGTTCCAGAAGTCGTTTATGGTCCCGGAAAGAAGCCCGCGCATCTGCGTCAGATCTTTGAGAACACGAACGAGCTTCGGATGGCGTCGCGTTTGAGCGAGGAGCAGATGGAGGTCCTCAGGGATCTTGCGACCATCTATCCGGAAGCGCGCATGGCCGTCCGCAACCCTCGCGCAAAGAGGAACATGCCGGTGGTGCCGGTCGTCACCGCGGGAACCGCCGACATCCCGGTTGCCCTGGAAGCGGTGACTACTCTCGACGCGATGGGTATCCCGACGTCGACTCACTTCGATGTCGGCGTCGCGGGGATACATCGCCTTCAATCCATTTTGCCGGAACTTGCTGCGGCTCGCGTGTGCATCGTCGTCGCGGGAATGGATGGGGCGCTGCCGGCAGTCATCGCGGGACTACTCCGCGCACCGGTAATCGGAGTTCCCACTTCCGTCGGAACCGGCGTTGCTCAGGGCGGAATGGTCGCGCTCAACACGATGCTCGCCAGTTGCAGCCCCGGCGTCGCGGTTGTGAACATCGACAACGGATTCGGCGCGGCGTGTCTCGCTCTCAAGATCATCGGAAGCGACGCGCCGGACTGAAACAGAGAGAGCGTTACGAATAAAAACACGGTCTTCTCGCGCCAAGTTAGAAAAATGGAATGGAGAGTGCGCACAGAGTTTCCTGATTCCCCGACCCGGAGAGCACATGCAACCCCCTGATGCCATCGACCCGCAGCTGTTCGACGCAGGATTGTTCCTCATCCGGCTCATTTTCGGCCTGGTCTTCGCGGCTCACGGCGCGCAGAAGCTCTTCGGCTGGTTCGGCGGGTACGGACTTGCCGGCACCGGCGGCTTCATGGAGTCGCTCGGATTCCGTCCCGGCAAGACCTTCGCAAGCGTAGCCGGGCTCGGAGAGTTCGTCGGCGGCCTGCTGCTCGCTCTCGGATTTCTTGGAGCGGTGGGTCCAGCGTTGATGCTGTCCGTGATGCTCGTCGCATCCATCGCCGTGCACGGGAAAAACGGACTCTTCAGTTCGAACAATGGCATAGAGCTGCCATTGCTCAACGCAACCGCCGCGGTCGGACTAGCGCTCGCCGGGCCCGGTCGTTATTCGCTCGACGAAGCGCTCGGCGATTACAGGCTGTTGACGCCGAAGGTGACCTGGATACTTCTGGCACTGGGTTTGATCGGCGGAATCGCAAATCTTGCAATGCGACGTCCGTCACCTGGCAGTCCCGCCGTCTGACACTGATGGCGCTGAACATGGCGACGGCTGGGTCGGGTTAACATCTGTTAGGGGGGGGTCCGCCACATAGATGCAGATCGGCATTTACACATTCGCCGAAACGACTCCCGATTCCGGCAGCGGTCGCACCGTCAGCGCCGCTCAGCGGCTTCGTGACCTCATCGAGGAGATCGAGCTCGCCGACCAGGTCGGGCTCGACGTGTTTGGGGTCGGCGAGCATCATCGCCCCGACTTCGCGGTTTCGGCTCCCGCGGTGGTCCTGGCCGCCGCTGCCGAACACACGAAAAGAATCCGCCTGACGAGCGCCGTCACGGTTCTAAGCTCCGACGATCCGGTACGCGTATTTCAGGACTTCGCCACGCTCGACCTGCTCTCTGGCGGCCGCGCCGAGATCATGGCGGGGCGAGGGTCGTTCATCGAATCGTTTCCCCTCTTCGGCTACGACCTCGATGACTACGACGAGCTGTTCGGCGAAAAGCTGGAGCTGCTGCTCAAGCTCATTGAAGGCGAGCGCGTGACGTGGTCGGGTGAGCACAGGGCGTCGCTGCAAAACCTCGGAGTCTATCCTCGTCCACTTCAGGACAGACTCCCGGTCTGGATCGCGGTCGGAGGCACACCGCAATCCGTCGTGCGTGCCGCGACACTTGGCTTGCCAATGGCGCTCGCAATCATCGGCGGCGCGCCGGAGCGGTTCGCGCCCCTCGTCTCGCTGTATCGCGAAACGGCCCTTAAAGCCGGACGTGATCTTTCGAGCCTCGCGGTGAGCATTAACTCGCACGCTTACATCGCCGACGATTCGAAGCAGGCCGCCGACGAGTTCTTCCCGTCGTACGCCTACGTGATGACGAAGATCGGGCGTGAGCGTGGTTGGCCCCCGACGACGCGCGAGCAATTCGAGATGCTTCGCTCGCCGCGCGGCTCGCTGCTCGTCGGGAGTCCGCAGGAAGTGATCGACAAGATTCTTCTCGAGTACAAGATCTTCGGGCACCAGCGCTTTCTCGCGCAGATGAGTGTGGGCACGATGCCGCACGCCAAGGTCATGAGGTCGATCGAGTTGCTCGGGACGAAGGTCGCGCCCGTGGTGCGGCGGGAGACCGAAACAATCGCATCGGGTACGCAGAGCGCGAGCGCCGCGGCGACACGATGACGGAAGCGACGCAGAATCCAGCTGCCCCCGCCGCGCTCAGTCATCGTCAGATACTGATCGCGTTCAGCGGTCTCGTCCTGGCGATGCTGCTCGCCGCGCTCGACTCCACAATTGTCTCGACCGCGCTCCCGACGATAGTGAGTGAGCTGGGCGGACTCGAGCACCTGGCGTGGGTCGTGACCGGGTATCTGCTGGCGCAAACCATCATCACGCCGGTCTACGGCAAGCTTGGCGACCTGTACGGGCGAAAGATCGTGATGCAGTCGGCGATCGTGCTCTTTCTCGTGGGTTCGGCGCTGTGCGGACTGAGCCAAAACATGACGCAGCTGATTGTGTTTCGCGCGATCCAGGGCCTGGGCGGCGGTGGGCTCGTCGTCACGACCCAGGCTGTGGTGGGAGACATCGTGCCGCCGCGTGACCGCGGACGCTACCAGGGAATCTTCGGCGCCGTCTTTGGCCTCTCCAGCATCGCCGGCCCCTTGCTGGGCGGCTATTTCACCACGCACCTGTCGTGGCGGTGGATCTTTTATGTCAATCTGCCGGTCGGTATCGCCGCGCTGGTAGTGCTGGCCGTGACGCTCCCGTCGCTCTCATATCGGGTCGCTCGAGCCATCGATTACGCGGGTGCCTCGCTCCTCGCCGTGGTGCTGAGCAGCATCACGCTTCTATCGGATCTGGGCGGAACGGCTTATCCGTGGTCATCGCCGGTGTCTATCGGATTGATCGCCGTTTCGCTGCTGTCACTGGTGCTCTTCACGATGGTCGAGCGCAAGGCCGCCGAGCCCGTGCTGCCCTTGCATCTTTTCCAGCGGCAGACGTTCGTGGTCACCTCCGTCGTCGGGCTGATCGTTGGATTTGCTCTATTCGGATCCGTCACCTACTTCCCGCTCTATCTGCAGGTCGTGAAGGGCGTAACTCCGACCGCGTCGGGAATGCAGATGGTGCCGATGATGGGCGGCATGCTGGTTACGTCGATCATGTCGGGCCAGCTGATCAGCCGCACCGGTCGCTACAAGATATTTCCGGTGCTCGGCACCGCGGTCATGACGGTGGGACTCTTCCTGCTGTCGCGCCTCACGCCGCAAACTACGGACGCCACCGCGTCACTGCTAATGCTCGTGCTTGGCGTCGGACTCGGAATGGTGATGCAGGTTCTCGTGATCGCGGTGCAGAACGATGTCGAGTACCATGATCTCGGAGTGGCGACTTCCGGGGCGACGCTGTTCCGGCTCATCGGCGGATCCCTCGGCACTGCGATTCTCGGAGCAATATTCGCGGCGCGACTGAGCGTGAACCTCGTCCGCCTGCTGCCTCCCGGCACGGTGGCGAATGAAGCGGCGCGCAACATGAGCGTACAAGCGCTGCTGCAACTCCCGCCTCCGGCTCGCGCCGCGTACGCGGCAGCGTTCACGGCGTCGCTAGACACCGTATTCCTCATCGCCACCCTTGTGTGCGCGATTGGATGCGTTCTCGCGTGGTTCCTCCCGGAGCGGCCGCTTCGAGCAACCGTTGCGGCGTCGGCGCGCGATGCGGGAAACGAGGCCGGCGAGGCATTCGCTCGCCCGTCGGACGAGGATGCCGTCGCCGCGCATCTGTATGCTGCCCTCTCCTTGCTCGCCGATCGTGATGTGCAGCGCGCGCACATCGAGCTGATCGTCGCGCGCGCCGGAGAGACTCTGAGCGCGCGCGCGGCCTGGCTTCTCGTTCAAGTCGAGCGTGAGCCGACGGTGTCACCGTTCGAGCTCGCGCGCCGCCGCGGGATCCCGGCTGAGCGTGCGCAGGCTGCTCTCGAGGAGCTGCGAAGGCGCGGACTGGTCACCATCCCGCGCGCGGATTCGACCACCCATTCCGAGCTCACCGCCACCGGGTGCCAGGTGCTCGAGCGTCTCGTTTCGGCGCGACGCGCGCATCTCTCGGAGCTGGCCGAGGAGTGGGATCCTACACGTGAGGGCGACGCGGGGGCCTACCTGCGGAAGGCAGTCCAGGATCTCGTGCCTGATGCGAGGCACGTGGGCTGAGTTCAATAACGCGACCGTTCCTGATTCGTTCGAGCGCCCACGCGGCGTGCTCCGCGACGAGCGGCTCCGGGTCGTCGAGCGCCGCGACGAGCGTCGCCACGTCGTTAGCCGTTCCAATGTTGCCGAGGACTGTCGCCGCGTTACGCGCGAGTCCCCGCCGCTTCGCGCGTTTCATCGGCGACCCTTTGAAATCTCGGCGAAATGAGTCGTCATCCATCGACAGAATCCTTCTCGCCACCGCCCGCGCATCGCCGTCGAGAATGTCGCGCCGGCGGAACGGTTCTTCGCGAATATCCTGGGAGAATCGCACGTTCCAGGGACAAACGTCCTGGCAGATGTCGCAACCGTAGACGAGACCGCCGATCTTCTCGCGCTGCTCCGGCGGAATCGCGCCCTTTGCCTCGATCGTGAGGTAGGAAATGCACTTCGTGGCGTCGAGCACGCGTGGCTCGACGAAAGCATCCGTTGGACAGGCGTCCAGACAGCGAGTGCAGCTGCCGCATCGATCTGCCTCGAATGGCGCGTCGGGCGCGAGATCGACGTCAACCAGAAGGACGCCGATGAAGAAGAACGATCCAATGCGCGGATTGATAAGGTTTGTGTTCTTCCCGAACCATCCGAGCCCGGCGCCACGCGCTAGATCGCGCTCGAGAATGGGACCGGTGTCGACATAAGCCTTACCGCGAACCGGGCGAAGGGCCTCCAACTCGAGCCAGCGATGGAGTTCATCGAGCCGGGCCGTCATGACGTCGTGGTAGTCGTCTCCCCGGGCATAACGTGCGACAGGCCCGCTCGGCTCACGACCGCCGTAATTCAAACCGACGACGATCGCGCTTGTTGCACCGGGAACGGGCAGACTGGAGTCGCGGCGCTTAGCCGCGCCGCGCAGGAGATAGTCCATCTCGCCCGCGTATCCGCTCTCGATCCACGAGTCGAACGCGTCGGCCGCCTCCATCGGGCCGAGCGAGGTGATACCGACGAGATCGAACCCCAACCCGTACGCCTGCGCCTTGACCGAATTTTCGAGGGACAATGCCTCGGCAATGGCGGTAGTCATTCGTTTACACTCGCCCAGCGGGCATAACGCTCGACGTCAGTGACGGAAGGGACCGCATCGTAGTCCCCATATGCGGTGTACATGCGCCAGCGGAGATACGTGGGATCGGGCAACGGAAGAAAGGGAAACTGACGGTACCAGGCGTTGGATCTGAATCGCCAGGTGATCCGGATCAGATCGAGCGCAAGTCGCGGACGGCGTGTTGTCCGCAACGCCAGTCGGAACGCGAGTCGTAGCCAGGGCATGTGCCTCCTAATATATAGAAGAGGTCATGCCGCACTCCGACGCGCACGTGCTGGGCCTCATCTCCGACACGCACGGGCTGATTCGCCCGGGCGTTCACGACGCCCTGACGGGAGTAGAGCTGATTCTTCACGCCGGTGATGTGGGTGGCTCCGCGATTCTCGACGAGCTGCGTCTGATCGCGCCGGTCAAGGCGGTGTTCGGCAACACCGACCCGCCCGGCGAGCCCGGGCTGGCCGAAGAGATCGTCCTCGAGGTCGGTGGATTACGCGTGCACGTCAGCCACGGTCACGAGGTCGGGAGTCCCACGCCGGCGAACCTGGCCGTGCGCTATGATGCGGATGTCGTCGTCTACGGTCACACGCACCGGCCGCTCGTCACACGGCATGACGGAAGGCTTTTCGTCAATCCTGGATCGGCCGGCGCGAAGCGTTTCAATATTTCCCCATCTGTTGGAAAATTGATCATCGCGAACGGAATAGCAGAGGTGGAGATCATTGACGTCGCTTGAGCTGATGGAGGAAGAAGTGCAGGTGTGGGTGGCGTCGCTCGACGTGACCGACGAGCGGTTCGACACCCTCGCGCGAGTGCTGCCCTCCGAGGAGAAGGACCGCGCCGCGAGCCTCACGCCGATTGCGGCGCGACGGTTCGTCGTCGCGCGCGGTATTCTCCGTACTCTGCTCTCCGGTTTTACCGGTACATCCGCGGAAAAGCTGCGCTTCAGCTACGGGAATTCCGGGAAGCCTTCGCTCATCGATCGCGACGACATCCACTTCAACATCTCGCACTCGGCTGATCTCGGCCTGTTCGCGTTTGCGCCGGATCGTCCCGTCGGCGTGGATGTGGAGAACGAGCGGCCGGTGAGACGCCTGCTCGACGTCGCCCAGCGTTTCATGTCCGACGACGAGCTCCGGTCACTCGTCGACACCGCGCCCGACGAGCGAGATGCAGCATTTCTGAAGTCGTGGGTCGTGCGCGAAGCGCGTCTCAAGGCGGAAGGGAAAGGCGTTTGGTCGGGATCGGAACACGTCGACCCACGCCCGAACCTCACACACAAGCTCTTCGCGCCGCGCCCCCGCTACATCGCCGCGATCGCGGCTCCGGAATCCGACTGGAGGCTCTACACCTGCGCCATGAAGGGCTAGCGGGTGCGAGAAACGTTCACCTGAAAAAGCCTGTCCCCGGCAGGGCCGTGTCATACCGTTACCTCGCCGGGCTTTGCGCTCGCCACGTACAGCCAATTTATTTAAATGCCTGGCCCCGGGGACGGTGTCACGGGGCCGGTTGCGGCTCCGACCTGGATCCAACTCGACGAGGAGATAGGATGCGGAAGATTTCTGGTTTGTTTGGTGCGCTGATTCTTGTGCTCACAACGCTCTCATGCGGTGGCTCGACGGCTCCCGGTGGCGGCGGATGAGGAGGTGGCGGTGGTGGCGGGGGCGTCTGCACAGTCACTTTCTGCATGACCACCAGTAACACATTCTCGCCCACGGCCCGGACGGTTGCGGTCGGCACTACCGTCACCTGGCGGAACGACGGGAATACCTCGCACAATGTCACTTGGGACGATGCGGCTGGCAGGAATGCGGCGCTTCAGGGCGATGGGACAAGCGACATCGCCGATTTCGCCAGTGGTGTCTCGCACACACGTCTTTTCAACACTGCCGGCGTTTACGGCTTTCACTGTACCATCCACCCTGGGATGAACGGAACACTCACCGTCCAGTAATCATCGGTTAGAAGAAAGAGACTCCGTCCAGGGTCTTCGGAGCCGTGATGCCGAGCGCGGCGAGAGCGCTCGGCATCACATCCACCGTGCGCCGGGGTATCCCCGTCGGCGCGCGGTTCAACAGCAACGGCACGAGCATGTGCTCCCGATGCAGCGCTCCATGCGACGAGACGTGTGGAATCGGCTCGTACCTGGCCCGGTAATCCCAGTCCCTCGCGGCTGAAAGAATAATGTCGCCGCTCCGCGGGCACGCGACGAGATGCGCGATCTGCACGAGCGCATCGGGATAGTCAGTGTCGATTGTGAGATCGTACGCTTCGCTGTCGCCGAGGAAATTCTGCCCCCCGATTCCGAGCGGATCACCGCTCTTGGGCGCGTAGGAATATCTGGACTCGCTCCATGCAAGCGTCGCGCTCCCCCGGCCCCGCCCGCGAATCTCGCACGAAGCAGGACCGGTGGGGAGAAGCAGCAGATCGACCGATTGGCGGGAGAGGAGCCTCTCCGACAGATCGTTCCATCTGCCACCGAGCGCCGGCCACCACGGGCGAGTCTTCTGATCGATGTTCAGGTACAGGTGCGCCATCGCGTTGCCGCTCACCATCACGGCGATGTCGGCGGAAGTATTGAATGCCCATGGATGCGAGAGAGTGCTGTATCCCCACTCGGAGAGCAGCGCGACGAGATCCTCGTGCTCGCGCACCGGCGAGTGTCCGTGATCGCTTCCCACCCACAGGCTCATTTTCTTCCACCGTCCATCGCGCTCCGCATCGGAGCGGATCTGCGCGACAGTGTCATCCACGATCCGCATCGCATCGCTGACGATCTGCGCATCATGACCCTCGGCGTGGGATGTCTTGTCGATTCCGGTCAGAGCGATGAAAGCGAATCTCGTTCGCTGCCTGCGCAGGCGCAGCGCAGCTTCCTCTCCCACCAGCCGGTCGATCGCCAGCCAGCCGCGCACATTGCCGCGAAAGTGGGCGGCGGCCGCGCGCGCAACGAACGCCGGGCTCTGACCGATGCGCTCACGGCGCCGAAGGCCCCGCCCGATTACGCTCAGCGCGCCGAGGCTCGGCTTGGCGAGCTCGAAGATAGTCGGCGACGCGCGGTCGATGTCGCGATCCACGAACCGCATCTCAGGGCCGACGTAACTCCTCGCGTGCCCCGAAAGTCTCGCGATGCGCCGCGAGCGATCGTACCAGCGAAGCCCGGGCAGTCCGATGCTTCCCGGATATCTTCCCATCAGGAACGGCGCGTACGCCGGACCGGTGACGGATGGGAACGCCGATGTGATCGTGGAGAGGTGTCCTTCTTCCCGCAGTGCCGCAAGCGCCGGCAAATGACCACCGTCGATGGAGCGAGCGAGTGCATCCGGTCTCACCCCATCCGCTATGATCATGACGACCTGCGCGCCATCACCTGGCGGGCTTTGTGCAGACCCACGCAACTTTAGTTTCCCTGTGAAGAGAGCAGCCGAGCCCGCGCCAGCGGCCACCGATGAAGAAAAGAAAAGATAAATCCAAGGCCCGCCCGACGAATCCGGGTGGCATGCGGTCAACGCGGGCGCGCACCGCCGGTGGCAAGAAGCTCAATCCCGAAGTTATGGCCTCTGCCGAGAAAAAGGCGCTCGAGGGACTCAAGCAGAGGACAGAGGAGGGTCATCTCAAGGCAGGGAGAACGCCACCGTCGCAACAGGGCCCGGGAAAATTGGCGGTCACCACGCGCACGATCGACGAAGCCATTCGCGACTCGTCGCCCGTCACTGAAGACGAAAAACTCCTGCAGCAGTCGGGTCCGCGCACCGACTTCACGAGGACCGATCCGTGGCGCGTGCTGCGCATCATGGGGGAGTTCATCGATGGGTTCGACACGCTTGCGTCGGTCGAGAAAGCGGTTACGATCTTTGGCTCGGCGCGCATCGGGCCGGACGACCCCCACTACGATGCGGCCGTGGAAACCGCGCGCCTACTGGCCATAGCCGGCTTCGACATCATCACCGGCGCCGGACCCGGCATCATGGAAGCCGGGAGCAAGGGCGCGCGGCTTGGTGGAGGCCGGTCCATCGGCTGCAACATCGAGCTGCCGTTCGAGCAGGGCGCGAACCCGTACGTCGACACGCTCATTCACTTCAAGTATTTCTTCGTCCGGAAGACGATGTTCATCAAGTACTCGGTGGCGTTCATTATCTTCCCGGGCGGTTTCGGCACGCTCGACGAGCTGTTCGAGGCACTCACACTCATTCAGACGGGGAAGATCTATCGGTTTCCCGTCATTCTCTTCGGGCGCTACTACTGGGCGGGGCTGCTGCGCTGGCTGCAGGCTCGAGTCCTGAGCGAGGGCAAGATCTCGGAGGGAGATCTCGATCTCATGCTCGTGACCGACGATCCGGCCGAAGCGGCGCAGGCGATAATCTCGGCGTACAAGTCGCTGGGCAAGACCGCCGGACAACAGTTCGAGGAAGTCGTGGAAGGACGAGATGGCAAAAGGAAGTAAGGGCAACGGAGAGGGAAGCGAGCGCGGTGGCTTCAAATCGTCGCGTCACGGAAAGGCGTCGGCAGCCGGACCCAAGGCGCAACAGAAGCTCGCGGCGGAAGAGCGGGAGAAACGTGGGGTGCAGCACATCGCGCACGGGGCGAGCCGCTTTCTCAAGGGGCAACGCATCGATCCTCGCCGCATCGATGGGAAAGAGACCGTCGCCGAGCTGATCGAGGGAACATACCTCGCGTACAATGCCGCGCGGCTCCGCGAAGCGTGCCAGCTCTTCACCGAGAAGATGCTCCAGCCCGATGTCACGGTCGGGCTCTCCATCACCGGCGCGCTCACGCCGGCGGGATTGGGAATGTCGGCTCTCATTCCGCTCATAGAAGGAGGATTCGTCGACTGGATCATCTCGACCGGCGCGAATCTCTACCACGACACGCACTTCGGGCTCGGGCTCGCGATGCACCGCGGCAACGCGCAGGAGTCCGACGTCGTGCTGCGCGAGGAAGGAGTCGTCCGCATCTACGACATCTTCTTCGATTACGACGTGCTTCTCTCCACCGATGCTTTCTTCCGGAAGATCATCGCGGGCAAGGAATTCCAGCGAGCGATGTCGAGCGCGGAGTTTCACAACCTCGCCGGCAAATACGTCCGCGAGCGGGAGAAGGCGCTCGGCATCGGGCAGAAGTCGCTGCTCTCGGCCGCGTACTCCGCCGCGGTACCGATCTACACGTCGTCGCCTGGCGACAGCTCGATCGGAATGAACATCGCGGCGCTGGCGCTCGACGGAAACAAGCTGATGCTGGATCCCAACCGCGATGTGAACGAGACGGCTTCGCTCGTTCTCGATGCGAAGCGCGGTGGAGGGAAGAGCGGCGTCATGATCCTCGGTGGCGGGAGCCCCAAGAACTTCATGCTCCAGACCGAGCCGCAGATCCAGGAGGTTCTCGGGATCGACGAAAAGGGACACGACTTTTTCCTCCAGATCACGGACGCACGCCCGGACACGGGCGGTCTCTCCGGTGCGACGCCAGCGGAGGCGGTGAGCTGGGGCAAGATCGATCCTGACCGGTTGCCGGATGCGGTGGTTTGCTATCTGGATTCGACGGTCGCGCTGCCGCTGCTCACGTCCTACGCTTTTGCGCGGCACCAGCCGCGGCCGTTGAAGCGGCTGTTCGACCGGAGGGAGGCGATGATGTCGAAGCTGAAGCAGGAGTACGAGAAGTCCTCGGCTCAGCCGGCTGCCGTCGACCACACGGATTCGAAGCTCCCGCAGCATCGATAGGAGCGGTCGCCGTCCTTCGCATAGCCCTGGTGATTGCCTCCCGCTGGCAGACTCTCTAGCTTGGACTAGCGGGCGCCCGGCCTTCCATCGCGGTCGGGCGCTCGTTTTTTCGATAAAGGCGCAGGACCTTCAGGAAAGGCTCGAGTCGCATGATCGAACAACTCAAGATAAAACTCGGAGAGGAGGCCCAGCGTCTCCAGCACGAGCTGAGCATCACGCTGCCGCAGGAGATTCGCAGAGCCGTCGAGCTGGGCGATCTGCGCGAGAACAGCGAGTACAAGGCCGCGCTCGAGCGGCAGCAGTTCGTGCAGGCGCGCTTGGGCCAGCTGCGCCAGCGCCTGAGCAAGCTGTCGCAGATCGACGTGACCCAGATTCCCTCCGACAAGGTCGGACTCGGCTCGCAGGTGGTGGTGCAGGACGAGAAGACGGGCGAGCGTGAGAGCTTCAGCTTGGTGTTCGGCGACTCGGTGGAGTTCGAGGAGGGGCACGTGAGCATGTCGTCGCCGATCGGGAAGACACTGGTAGGGCGAAGCGTCGGCGAGACCGTTGTGCTCAAGCTTCCGGCGGTGACGCGCCGCCTCAAGATCATCCAGCTCAAGACCATACACGACGCGGCCTAAGTAGCCGCGGGTGTTGGCCGTCGCTTTCGGATTGCCTGTCGCAGCGGCTCGATCCCAGGCCGTCGCGCCCAAGCTCGACGACCCCACGATCGTCGCAATATTCGATGCCGCCAATACGTATGATATGGAGACGGGATCGCTCGCCGTAAGCAAGGGCCATTCGAAGGCGGTTCGTGATTTTGGGGCGATGCTCGTTCGAGACCACCGGAACGTCCGGCAGCAAGGACGAGATCTTGCGAAGTCGCTCAAGGTGACCCCCACCCCACCCCGCGATTTCCCTCTCGCCAAGGCGCACGTCGCGGCCATGCGGTCTCTGCGCGGACTCCGGGGAAGCGCATTCGATCGCGCCTTTCTCAAGCACGAGGTTGATTATCATAACGCGGTGATCGATGACATGACCCATACACTGTTGCCGGCGATTCAAAACGCCCAGGTGAAGGATCTGGTGACGAAGGTTGCACCGGCTTTCGTGGCCCACCGCGACCGCGCGCAGAGCCTCCTCGACCAGCAGAAGTGACAGAGCATTCCGATGAGCTGACAGGCCCCGATCTGGCGAAGGGTGTCGCCGTCAGCAGCATTCACGCGGGTCAGCTCGTCGCCGGTCACGCATTTGGAGAGCCCGTTCTGCTCGTTCATGTCGAGCCGAACTGGTTCGCCGTGGGCGGCAAGTGCACGCACTACGGAGCCCCGCTCGACCAGGGTGTTCTCGTCAGCGAAACCATCCGCTGCCCGTGGCACCACGCCTGCTTCGAGCTGCACAACGGGGCGGCGTCCTGCGCGCCAGCGCTCAACGATCTGCCCTCGTACGATGTCGCAGTCGAGAACAACATCGTACGAGTCACCCGCAAAAGAGATCACGGACAACTGAAGGGAGAGGGCCACCGTGCTCGCGGGTCGCCCGCGCCGGAACGTGTTCTGTTCGAGGCAAAGCCTACGACCGGCCCGGAGTCGGTCGTGATCATCGGCGGCGGCGCCGCGGGGAATGCTTGCGCCGAGATGCTGCGGCGTGAGGCATATCGGGGCCCGGTCACCATCATTGATCCCGATCCCGACGCGCCCTACGACCGGCCCAATCTCTCGAAGGATTATCTGGCCGGAAACGCGCCGGAAGAGTGGCTTCCACTTCACCCCAGGGAGTTTTACGCCGCGCAGCACATCGAGATTCTCTCCGGGCTGAAAGTCACGGAGATCGAAATCCAATCAAGGACGGTGCATCTGAGCGATGGCAGCAGTCGCAAGTACGGCTGCCTGCTCATCGCGACGGGCGCGACTCCCATCCGTCTCGACGTTCCAGGCGGCGATCGCATCGCGTATCTGCGCACTCTCGCGGATTGCCGCGCGATCATCGGAAAGCTTGGTGCCGCGAAGAAAGCCGTGATCATTGGCGCCAGCTTCATCGGTTTGGAAGTTGCCGCATCCCTTGTCACTCGCGGATTGAAGGTGAGCGTAGTCACTCCGGAGATGCTTCCGCTCGAGAGCGTGCTGGGAACCGAGCTGGGAACGCTCATCAGGAATGTTCACGAACAGAAGGGCGTCACCTTCTGCCTCGGCCGCAACGTCACAGCCGTCGACGAGACGAGCGTCGTTATGGACGACGGAACCCGGCTCGATGCGGATCTGGTCATTGCGGGAGTCGGAGTGCGGCCAAACCTGCAGCTCGCCGAATCAGCGGGCCTGATGCTCGATAACGGCCTCGCTGTCAACGAGTTTCTCGAGACCAGCGCCAGCGGCGTCTTTGCCGCCGGTGATGTGGCACGCTGGCCAGACGCGTACTCCGATCTTCGTCTCCGCATCGAGCACTGGGTGGTGGCGGAGCGTCAGGGGCAGGTCGTCGCGCGCAACATGCTCGGTGCCCGAGATCGCTTCGACGACATTCCGTTTTTCTGGAGCGCCCACTACGACAAGTTGTCCATCCAGTACATCGGTCACGTCGAGCGTTGGGACGAAACCAGAATCGAAGGCGATGTGATGAAGATGGACTGCGCGGTTTCCTATATTGTCGGGGGCAGGCGCAAGGCAATGGCAACCATCAACCGCGATCGCAAGAATCTGGAGACGGAAGTGGAGCTGGAAACCGAGCTATTGCTCAAACCGCCGCCAGCCGTCACGCTCGAACCGACGGAGGCCTGACCCAATGGCGACACGACTTTTTCGTGCTGCTCAGACTGACGTAATCGCCGAGACCGATCGTGGCGGTGAGTTTGAGGAGCTGATACGGCGCGAGTTGGAGCTGATAGGTGAGGATCCCGAGCGCGAAGGCCTGCTCAATACTCCCTCACGCGTCGCCAAGGCAATGAAGTTCCTGACCGAAGGCTACAGC
>Ga0097691_1000074_pt2 | contig 88749 bp, 80 predicted proteins | sample NGESurdeep072012_8_FD_72858 | JGI IMG/M metagenome (GOLD analysis project Ga0097691, IMG submission 72858) | Arctic peat soil microbial communities from Barrow, Alaska - NGEE Surface sample 210-1 deep-072012 | ecosystem: Environmental > Terrestrial > Soil > Wetlands > Peat ... | reverse complement strand
GACGTCGTCCTGAGCGAAGACATAGCAACTGCGATTCTGGACTACTCGATACGCACGAGAGCTGATCTCATCGCCATCGCCACGAGTGGGAGTGGTGGAATGAGCCGGTTGGTGTTCGGGACAGTCGCGGACGAGGTAACCAGGAAGTCGACGAGCTCGCTGCTCGTGTTCCACCCGAAACGCCCAGGCGAGACTGCCAACGCTGGCGAACGCTCGAATGCAAAAAATTTCGCGGGAGTCTGACATGTCAGCTTCAAAGGCATCGCGGGCCGGGACTACCGCGAAAGATGTGGAGCCGCCCAAGGATGGAATTGATCTCGAGCGGATGTGGGCGGCGCGGTCTGGAGATGTGACTTTCCGCGAGATGCCGCGTGACGAGGTCGAGGCAATGCTGCTGCGCAACCGGGTCGGTCGCCTCGCCTTCTCACTCCACGATCGCGTCGACGTCCAGCCCATCCACTACATCTACGAGCGAGGCTGGTTGTACGGGCGCACGTCGGAGGGAGACAAGATCGTCGCTCTCGAGCACAACCAGTGGGTCGCGTTCGAGGTGGATGAAGTCACGGACCTCTTCGACTGGAGGAGCATCGTGATTCACGGAAGCTTCTGGATCATGCATCCGCGCGGCAGTCCACGGGCCGAAGAGCTGTGGACCAAGGCGGCGGAGCTGGTGAGCAAGATCGTGCCCGGCGCCCTCACCGAGACCGACCCGGTTGCGTTTCGGCAGACGCTTTTCCGCATCGCCGTCAGTGATGTGCGCGGCAGGGAAGCGAAGATGAAACCGCCGGCACGAAACAATCCGTAACGAGGCAGAAAAGAATGAACAGGAACTACTGCATCACCTCAGCGATTGTTTTCGCCCTCGCGGCTTTCGTGCACGCGTGGCGCTTCGTGCTCGATCTTCCGTTGCAGATCGGTGCGTGGAGCGTGCCGCGGTCTCTCTCGGGCTTTGCGGCGATCGGCGCATTAGGCTTGGCGGTGTGGGCCTTCAGAAGCGCTAAACTCGGCAAGCCCGCGCAGGTCGCTTATACCCGATCCTGAATTGCGCTCAGCCGCCGTTCCGGCAGTGGCCTATCGCCATTGCCCAGCAAGTTGCCTCGATCACGCCAACGGCAGCGTGAACGAGGCCGTCGTGCCCTCGCCCGGCCTGCTCTTGATCCAGATCCTGCCGCCATGCGCCTCGACGATGCCTTTCGCGATCGCGAGTCCGAGCCCCGCGCCCTCACGGTCCGTGCGGGAGGACTGCCAGTAGCGATCGAATACTTTCGGCAGGTGTTCGGCGGCGATTCCCTTGCCGCTGTCGAGTACCGAGATGATCACGTCGTCCGTCCCCCCACGCGCAACGACCACGATCTTCGATCCTGTGGGGGAAAACTTGATCGCGTTTCCTACCAGATTCGACAGCGCTTGCTGAATCCGCTCACGATCTGCCATGACTTTCGGCAGAGCGGTCTCTATCTGGAGATCGAGGCTTATGACCTTCTCCTCGACGAGAGGTCGGAGAGTCTGCAGCGAATCCGTGAGCAGGACCGACGGATCCACTGGCACCGGTGAGATCGTCAGCTTGCCCGCATCCAGACGATTGACATCGAGCAGGTCCCGGATGAGCGCGTCCATCTGCTCGGCCGCCTGCGCGATCAGCTCGATGCTCTCGCGTGCTTGTGCTCCAACGTTCTCCGGAACGCGGAGCAGCGTGCGGCTCAACATCTTCACCGCGGCAACGGGATTTCTGAGGTCGTGAGACACGACGCCCACCATCTCGTCGCGGGCGCGCAGGCTCGCGCGCATTGTGTCGTGAAGGCGGGCGTTGTCCAGGGCGAGCGCCGCCAGCCGCGCGAAGTCCTCGGCGAATCCGAGATCGTCGCGGTCGAAGCCGCGCTTCGTCCGAAAGAGCGTCAAAACGCCGATGAGCTGGTCGCGCGCGACGAGTGGAAGGAATAGAGCGCTCTGTGGATTCATCGCCTTCACCGCCCTCAGATAGGCGGGATTGACGCTCGTTTCAATGAGGCGAGAGGCAGCATTGGGCTGCAACACCACGGGTGATGGCTTCTCGAGAATCTCTGCGAGCGGATGATCCTTCGGCGGAATGAGCGGTCCGGCCCGGCCGACCTCGTCGAGCATTTCTTCGATGCCCGGATCCACATGGGCAGCCGCGCCGGCCAGAAACCCATTACCGACTCGGTTTCCCAGGATGCAGCCATCGGCCATGGTCGGAACCGCCAGCCGCGCTACGTGATTCAACGTCTCCGATGACCCGAAGGACGACGCCAGCTTCTCTCCCGCCTCAGCCAGGAACCGCTGCCTCTGCTCGAGGCGCTTGCGAACCGTCATGTCACGCAACACTACGGAGAAGACGATGTCATCGCCCTGGCTGACTTGTGAGATTGCGGCTTCAGCCGGAAACTCCTCTCCGTTCTTTCTGACGCCGGCGATCTCGCGCCGCTCGCTCATTAGCCTCGCCTTCACTTTGGAGCGGCCAAACTCCGCAGCCTGAAGGGCGTGGTTGCCCCGATAACGCTTCGGAATCAGGGTCTCGATTCGCTGACCGATAATCTCGTCCGGCGTCCAGCCGAAGATGGCCTCAGCCCCTTTGTTGAAAAAGGTGATGCGCTGAAGCGCGTCCATGCAGATCACCGCATCGGACGCGATTTCCAGGATCTCGGCCAGGATGTCGTGCGTTATCCGATTGGGCATGATGTCGGATTATCCCCTACAAAAAGGAGTTGTTTCCCTCTGAACAATCCTCCAACTCACGACAGAGCCACTTCAGGCAGGACCGTAACTTGGCTTGTATCGGAACCACCCCATTTGAGGTGAAGGCTATGCACGAGCGCGACCATCTAAAGATGCCCGCCGTTCTGTTCGGTAAGAAGGGTTCCCGTCGGGATTTCCTGCGGAATACCGCCGTTACCGCCCTGGCTGAAAGCGCGCTGGCCGCCTGCTCGATCGATGGCTCGGGCGCGCAGGACTGTGAAGGTAGATGATGCGGATCACAGCGGTGACACAATGGCGCCGAACCCCGCGCCACTCACACCAGCCGCCGTCGCCGATGCCATGGACAAGATGCACGTCGCGCCCGACGAGCGGTATGACGTCATCGTCAACTGCAACAATCCAGGGACGTGGGCATTCCACCGCCATATCCTTCCGCACGCCGAGTCGGATCATGGGATGTTCGGTATGGTTACCGCACTGATTGTGAAATGAGGTCCACATGACTGGAGTCCAGCGCACACCTAGCCGCGAAACGGGCAGGCCACAGGCTCCACCCTGGGTGCGCTCCCTGCTGGGAATTCCGCTCGAGATCAAACTGCTCGGTGCCAACCTGATCATCCTGGGCCTTGCCGTGCTCGTGCTATTCGGACCAGCTCGTCTCCAAACCGCACGCTTGACCGACGTCTTCGTTGTCCTGGCGGCTTTGGCCATCGGCGCAATCGTGAATTTTGCGTTGGTGCGGCTCGCGCTTCGCCCGATCAACGCTCTCGAGCGGGTCGCGAAGCTGGTTTCCGCGGGTCGACTCGCCGAGAGAGTCCCGGCCTCCATTGTGGCCGACAGGGAGCTTACCCACCTCTCGACAACCATCAACGAGATGCTCGACAGTCTCGCCGCCGGCCGCGATCGGATGCGAAAGCTCGGGGCGGAAGTCGTCTACGCCGAGGAGAGAGAACGCGCCCAGGTTGCCCGCGAGCTTCACGACTCGGTCGGCCAGACGCTCGCCGCTGCAAGCTTTCAGGTCGCCGCGGCAGCACACGAGATTGGAAATCACACCGCCTCCCCCCGACTGGCGGCGGCGCGGGAGCTGTTGCGCACTTCGCTCGAGGAAATCCGCAACGTCTCTCGCTCGCTGCATCCGCGGGTCGCGACCGATCTGGGTTTGCCGACGGCGCTCGAGGCTTTGGGTGATGCGACCCGGCAGCGCTCGCTCGTGGATGTCCAGGTAAACGTCGATATTTCCGGAGTCGTGATTCCCGCCGCGCTGTCGACGACATTGTACCGCGTGGCGCAGGAAGCGCTGCGCAACGTTGAGAGGCACGCCGACGCCGGTCGCGCCACGGTGTCGCTCCGCGCCAGGCCCGGCTACGTAGAGCTCGAAATCAACGATGATGGTCGTGGATTCGAGGGACCGCTGGAGAAGAAACGCGGGGAGTCGGGCCTCGCCGCAATGCGGGAGCGACTCTCGCTTGCCGGCGGCGAGTTGCATATTGATACGGCGGGGGATCGCGGCACCCGCGTCATTGCGTGGATTGGAATGGATACGGAGGCAGCTTGAGAGACGGCGTCATTCGAGTGGTTCTCGTCGACGACCATAGTGTCGTGCGTGCCGGCCTGAAGGCGGTGCTCGGCAGCGCCAAGGATATCGAAGTTATCGGTGAGGGATCCACCGGCAAGGATGCCATCTCCCTCGCGGAGAGGCTCGATCCGGACGTGATCGTGATGGACCTCTCGATGGGTGAAATGGACGGCGCCGAGGCCACCAAGGAGCTGGTCGGAAAGAAGACGCGCGGGAAGGTGCTGATCCTCACGATGCACGCCGAGGACTCGTATCTCGTCCCCCTGCTGGAAGCGGGCGCCAGCGGATACCTGGTCAAGAGTGCCGCCGACCGCGAGCTCATCGACGCGGTTCGCGCCGTCGCCCACGGCGATGTTTACATGCAGCCGTCCGCGGCTCGCGCCCTGGCCCAACGAATCCAGCGAAGAGCGGAGCACGCGGACGAACGCACCATGTTCGAGAAGCTCACCGAACGGGAGCAGAACGTCCTCAAGTTCGTCGCCCGCGGGTACAGCGCGCCCGAGATTGGTGAGAAGCTGTTCATCAGCCCCAAGACCGTCGACACCTACAAGCAGCGGATCAACGAGAAACTTGGGCTAGCGCACCGCAGCGATTACGTCGACTTCGCACTGAAGATCGGGCTGCTCGCGGACTAGCTTCCGCGGGGGTTACGCTTGCGGAAAGATCTTTCGTAATGTGAGGTTGAATCGAGACTAGACGGCCGATTTGATTTTCATACAGCCTTCCCGAAAACGGGTGCGCTTTCCGTGATACTGCCTTCCCCGTCCGCCGCCGGACTCCGCAACAGCTCACGCTCACGAACGAGCGCATAGACTGCCGGGATCACCACGAGCGTCAGGATCGTGCTCGAGATCATGCCGCCGACCATCGGCGCCGCGATGCGCTTCATGACGCTAGCGCCGGCGCCGTTCCCCCAGAGGATCGGGAGCAGCCCCGCCATGATCGCGGTTACGGTCATGATTTTTGGACGCACGCGCTCGACCGCGCCTTCGACGATCGCGTCGTACAGATCGCGATTCGACGCGCGCTCGCCAGGCTTCTGCCTGGCCTTCCAGGCGTTGTCCAGGTAGATGAGCATCACCACCCCGGTCTCAGTGGCGACTCCGGAAAGCGCGATGAACCCGATGGCCACCGCGACCGACCAGTTGTATCCGAGCGCCCAGACGAACCAGAACCCGCCGACGAGCGCGAACGGCACCGAAAGCATCACGATGAGGCTCTCGCTGACGCTCCTGAAATTGAAATAGAGCAGCATGAAGATGATCGCGAGCGTTGCTGGAATGACAAGCTTCATCCGCGCCGCCGCACGCTGCATGTACTCGTACTGCCCGCTCCACGCCAGGCTATACCCGACGGGGAGTTTCACGTCGCGCTCGACGATGCGACGCGCCTCCTCGACGAAGCTCCCGATGTCGCGGCCGGCGACGTCCACATACACCCACGCAGTTGGCATCGCGCCTTCGGTGCGTACGACCATCGGGCCCGCGACGGTCTTGATCGTCGCTATCTGCCCCAATGGAACCTGCGCAACGTTACCTCCGGCCATCGGCGTCCCTTGCGTCGGGACCATCCCGGCGGAAGCACCGGCCGGCGGAGCAGCACTGCCTATCAGATGGCTCACCGGCACGAGCACGGATGCCAGCTGCTCCGGTGTTGCTCTCAGCTCCTGCGGATAGCGGACACGCACTCCGTACCGCTCGCGTCCCTCCACAGTTTGCGTGATCGTCATGCCGCCAATCGCCGTCGCGATCACCGTCTGGATGTCGCCGACGTTCAATCCGTGCCGTGCCGCCGCCACGCGGTCGATGTCGATGTCGAGGTAGTACCCGGAGACAGCGCGCTCCGCGAAGGCGCTCCGCGTTCCCCGAATGCCGCGCACCGAGCTTTCGACCGCTTTGCCGATGCGTTCCAGCTCGGCCAGATCGGGTCCGAAGATTTTGATGCCCACCGGCGTTCGGATGCCCGTGGCCAGCATGTCGATGCGGCCTTTGATGGGCATCGTCCACGCATTGGTAACTCCGGTGACGCGTACGGCTGAATCCATCATCGTGACCAGCCGCTCCTGCGTCATCCCGCTGCGCCATTGGGATTCGGGCTTCAGAGCAATAGTTGTCTCGAACATGTCGAGGCCAGCTGGGTCGGTCGCCGTGTTCGCTCGGCCGGCCTTCCCCCAGACGCTCGCGACCTCGGGAAAAGATTTGAGCACAGAATCCTGAATGCGAAGGATCTCTCGGGCTCGCGCGATGCTGATACCCGGCAGCGTCGTCGGCATGTACAGGATTGTGCCTTCCTGGAGGGGCGGCATGAACTCCCGTCCCATGCGCTTCCATGGAATCCAGGTCAGGATCAGGACGACGATCGCGGCGACGACGACGGGCCAGCGATTTTGCAGCACGGCATTGATGACGGGCCGATAGGCCCGAATGAGGACGCGGCTTACGGGGTTGGCTCGCTCGGTGTAAATGCGCCCACGGATGAACAGCGCCATCGTCACCGGAACGAGCGTGACAGCAAGGAGGCTCGCCGCCGCCATCGCGAAAGTCTTCGTGAACGCGAGCGGCGTGAACAACCGGCCTTCCTGCCCCTCGAGCGTGAATACGGGGAGGAAGCTGACTGTGATGATCAGCAGCGAGATGAACAAGGCCGGTCCGACTTCCTTCGACGACTCGACGACGATCCGCATCCGCTGTTCGCGGGTGAGCACTTTCGTGTCGATGTACTTGGCCATCCCTGCGCTTTTCCCGCCTTCGCGCTCGAGGTGCTTGTGCATGTTCTCGATCATCACGATCGCCGCGTCGATCATCGCGCCGATCGCGATGGCGATGCCCCCGAGTGACATGATGTCCGCGCCCACGCCCGCGAGGCGCATCCCGATGAACGCCAGCAGAATGCCGATCGGAAGAGTGAGTATCGCGACGAGAGCGGAGCTCGCGTGCAGGAGAAATACGATGCACACAAGAGCAACGATGATGCTCTCCTCGACCAGCTTGCCGCGCAGAGTTGCGATGGCGCGCTCAATGAGATCGCTGCGATCATATACAGGCACGATGACGACGCCTGGCGGTAACCCCTTCTCAGCCTGCACCAGCTTCGCTTTGACGGCCTTGATCGTCGTGAGCGCGTTCTCGCCGAAGCGCATCACGACGATGCCGCCGACCGCATCGCCGCGACCATTCAAATCGGCGATCCCGCGCCGGACCGCCGGTCCAACCGACACTCGGCCGAGATCCACGACGCGGACCGGGGTTCCCCCCGCAGTCGCGCCGATCACCACGTTCTCGATGTCGGATATGGATCTGAGATAGCCCAGACCGCGCACCATGTACTCGCGCTCAGTCAGCTCCATCACCATCGCGCCGACATCGTTGTTCGCGTTCTGGATCGCGCTCATCACCTGAGTGATCGATACACCATACGCGAGCAGCTTTGCCGGGTCGATATCCACCTGATACTGCTTTTCGAACCCGCCGATCGTTGCGACTTCTGCAACGCCGGGAACCGCGGTCAGCGCGTAGCGGAGATACCAGTCCTGCAGTGTGCGCAGCTCGCCCAGGTTCAGCCTTCCCGTCGTATCAACCAGCGCATACTGGAAGACCCAGCCGAGACCAGTCGCGTCAGGCCCGAGTGTCGGAGTGACACTGGCGGGGAGTTTCGCCTTTATGCCACTCAGATACTCGAGAACCCTGCTGCGCGCCCAGTACAGATCCGTACCGTCCGCGAAGATCACGTACACGAAGCTGACTCCAAAAAACGAATACCCGCGCACGGTGGTGGCGCCGGGCACCTTCAGCATCTCGGTGGAAATGGGGTACGTGACCTGGTCTTCGACGATGCGAGGCGCCTGCTCGGCGTAATCCGCCTGCACGATCACCTGCACGTCGGAGAGATCGGGCAACGCTTCGAGCGGCGTGTGCTTGATCGCCCAGATGCCGCCGAGCACCGCCGCGGCGGTGAAGAGCAGGACCACCAACTGATTTCTGACGGACCACTCGATGACGCGCTTCAGCATGGCCGCTACTCCTTCTTCTTGGGCGCGGCGATATCCATTCCCGGCATGTTCCCCATTCCACCCAGGGCCGTGCCGAGGTTGGATTCCGCGTCGACAAGGAAGGTCGCGGAGGTGACCACTGTATCACCACCCGCGAGGCCGCGAAGGATCTCGATGCGATCGCTCGATGCGACGCCAATCTCTACTGGCCGTGGCTCGAGCATGCCGTCGGCGCGCTTTACGAATACGAGATTTCGCTCGCCCGTCGAGAGAACTGCTGAACGCGGCACGCTCAGAACGCTCCGCCCTGCCGTCGCGAATAGCCGCAGCGTTGCAAACATTCCCGGCTTCAGTCGATGATTTTCATTCGACAGCTGGACACGCACCCGAACCGTACGGGTATCCGGGTTCAGTGTCGGATAGATGTACGCCACGGTTCCCGCGAACGTCGCTCCAGGTATTGCCTGCAACTGGGCTTCGGCGCGCTGGCCGAGGCGAATCAAGGGCAGATCCTGTTCGTAGACCTCTCCGTCCATCCACACGCTGCTCAGGTCGGCGATCTTGTAGATAGCCGTGCCCGCCATCACCCGCTCTCCCTGCAGCACGTTCTTCTCGACGACGAAGCCGGAGACCGGAGAGCGGATGAGGAGCGTCCGCCTGGCGTGCCCCTCCTGCTCTATCCGCGCGATGTCGGCGGCGGAAAAATCCCAGAACGCGAGCTTGCTCCGAGCCGAAGCAGCCAGCCTCGCCGCCTGCGCGCGAGCATCGTCAGCCCCGCCCGAGACGTCGGATTGGAGCTGCTTCGCGAGCAGTAACTCCTCCTGAGCTGTGACGAGCATCGGCGAGTAGATCGCCAGCAGTGGAGCTCCGGCCGTGACCTCCTGTCCCGTGAAGTTGACGTACAGCTGCTCGACCCAGCCGTCGATCTTCGGAGATATGGCTTTCACGCGCGTTTCGTCGAACGTGATCTGTCCGACAACGCGGATCTCGCGCGAGAGGTCGCCGAACGCCGCAACGGCGTACGTCACTCCGATGCGACGCGCGTCCGCGGCCGATAGCATGACTGGTTGGGCGGTGCCACCGGCGGCTATCTGAGAGCTATCGCGAGCCCCGGCCTGCGCCGTTTCGGATTTTGGCCGTGTCGCGAAGTATGCGCCGATCACGGCCGCGAGCGGGAGCGCGACATAGAGGGCAATACGCATCGACTTGCTCGTGGGGCGCGTCGCCATGATTCGAGTTGCCATCGTCAGTTCCTCCCGGACGCGATGCGCCCGGCAACGCTCAGAGGATTGAACAGCTCGCGTCCTATCAGCATCTCCAGGTCAGCCCAGGCCTTGCCTTCGTCTGCTTCCAGCTCGACAAGCTCCTTCCGATAGCGGTTCAAACTCATGCGATTGTCGAGCAGCGTCATGAAATCCACCGTGCCAACACGATAGGCAGCGAACGCCGATGTGATAGCGGCCTCGGCTTGCGGAAGCAGCGTCGTGCGATACAGGATCGCGAGGTTGCGGGCGCGTGTGAGATTCGAGTAAGCCTCGGCGACGGCGGCCTGGGTTTCTGCTCTCATCGCCATCAAGTCGGCGCGCGACATCTGCTGCATCGCGGCAGCTTCGTCGCGCATGCGAAGTTGGCGGCTCCGCGCGAACACCGGCAGCGTGCCGCCGATCATGAGGCTGCCCATGCGTTCCGTTCCGCCCATACCGCTGCGCTGCCCGTATTGAAGTCCGATGGTTAGGTCGGGCCAGATTTCACGGCGCGCCAATTTTACCTGAGCCGTCGCGGCTTCCAGATCGCGCTCCCCCGCGCGGACCATCGGCCGATCAGCGACCGCGGCGCCAAGTGCCGCATCCAGTCCAGGCACAGAATCCGGGAACGCAGGAAGCAAAGGTGTTCCGTTCAATGTCTGAGGCGGCAAATCGATGATTGCATTTAGCCGAGCCGACATGGCCGACCTCATCGTCGTCATGCGGATGGTGTCCTGCACCATGCGCGCGATCTCGACTTGAGCGCGAAGCACGTCGGCTTGCCGGCCTTCACCAACGCGGTACATCGACTCGGTGGTCCGCAGAATGTCCTGGAGCAGCCGAAGGGTCTCGCGGTCAATGCTCAGTGATCTGTCGGTGACGTAGAGGTCGTAAAACGCCATCGCCGCCTTCGATCGCACCTCCCAATCGACATCGCGCGCGCGCTCCGCCTGCGCGTCCGCGGACGCATCCGCGACGCGTCCGGCGAGACCGAGCTTGCCGGGCAGCGGTAGCATCTGCATTACCTGAAGCTGCTTCATGCCGAGGACATCCATTGGTCGGAGGCCCGGCAGCGTGTAGTTCATGAAGCCGAACTGCACTTGAGGGTCAGGCGGGCGGCGTGCGGATGGAGCGCGGGCTCGAGCAGCATCGGTCAGCGCACGTGCAGCCGCTATGCGCGGGCTACGCTCTCGCGCGTTTCGATAGACGTTGGCCAGCTCCAATGGCTGAGTTGCGCGCACGGAATCCTGCGCAAATGCCAGCGCCACCCATAGTACAGCGATCATTTCCCTACCTCCTTTTTGCAGCGGTTAGCCGCTGCGGCCACTTCGATGTGAGCGGCGTTACGAACGCGCCGAGTCATTGCCTGATCGGGAGGTCAGCTGCGCGGAGGAGGAGGCTCGGGAGCGCGGTTCGGTCCCGGAAGCAGGTCCAGGACGCGCGGTCGGATCTGGTCAGGCCGAAGGCCAGCCACGAAGTGTTCTGACTTGGCGGACGCGATTGCAGCAGTGCACGAGTTCATTCCGACGCACGCACCCTGCGCCGAATGATCGCACCACGGTGTCCCATTGCTAGGCGGAACGTTCGCGGTCCCGCGGGTATCGGCATGGCGACTCATGCCAGCGGCGGAATGCTCACCCTGCGCCGAAGTGTCGTGGGACGACAGCCCGTGTGAGTGACGGCACCCAACAGCTCCGCCCAGTGATAGCTGAGCGAGCGCGAGAGCCGCGACGATTGCTGACAGGCGACGACACATTTGCATACTCGAAGGATGCGACTAGCGCTTTTCTCCGGTGTCAGACCCTACCTGAATTCCTGTACGAGAAACCCTGAAGAGGCCTGCCTCGGTTACGTCGACTTCGCGCTGAATATTGGCCTGCTCGCGCACTAGCTGCCGCCCCCCGAAGGATTCCCCCAGGAAACTTATCGCCGCGCGCCGCACTGCGTCGGTGAGCCCAAGCAGGTAGTCGGGATTCGCATCTACGGAGAACGGATTCATCACGGTCGCGCGCAGGACCGTCAGGCCCTCGGCGATGTCTTTCTGGTACGATTCTCCGTCCTTGCCCAAAGAAGACAGGAGCGGTCTGATGGCCCCGTCGTACGCCGGTGAAGTCAGCCTCGTTCGCGTGATCATGTAGGGCGCAGACATCTCCGCATTAGGACTGAGCTCGCGGTAGATCGTCTCATTGAGCGCATTGAGCGCGCTCAGAGTATCGAGCGAGGGATGATGCAGCAGAAAGCAGACGATGTTGAGGTCGGGCTGTGAAACCCGGATGACGCGAAATGGGCTGAAATCGGAGGAGCCGAGGAGCGCGTACAGATCCCGCGCGGCTTTCATGGTAGACGCGATGATCCTTCCGTGGCCCGCGCTGTTCAGGGGAGTCGTCTTGTGACTGAGCCAGGTCGCGGCGGTCGATGCGCCGGGCTTGGATCCTTCAAATATGAAACGGCCAATGACGGGCGCGTCGCCGTTTTCACGCGAGGTCGTGAGCGCGAGATACGGGGGATCGGTTGCAACCAGCTCGCGACCACGCCGGTCCTTGAGAAGAAATGCTCCGGCAGGATAGGGCACATAGCCAAGCTTGTGGGGATCGATGCTTACGGAATCCGCGCTCTCGAGAGCGCGGATCGATCGCGCCCATTGATCCGTGGGCCAGTGCGCTCCGCCGCATATCTCGCGAAGTCGGGCGGCAGTGTGGCGCGAGCCGTCGGGCGCCCGCGTCAGAGATGCCGCGTAGCCGCCGTAGCATGCGTCGGAATGGATGTGGAACGTCACGCCCAGTTCCCGTTCCGCGCGCGCCCTTACCTCCAGGATGCGCTGCAAATCATCCACGGCGCCCTGCTCGGTTGTGCCGCAGGTGCTCACGCACGCCATGATCGGAATCCGTCTGCTCGTGAGCGACTCGATCTCGCGCCACAATGCATCGGGGTCCATTCTGCACTTCGCCTCTACGGGCACGAATACCAGCTGATTGGACCCCACTCCGAGTGCGGCAACGATTTTCGCCCAGGAATAGTGAGCCGTACCCGCGGCAAGCACGACACCAGCCGGCAGTGGATCGCCGAACTCGGCCGCTAGCTGCATGTTGTAATCCTGATAGCCGAGGGTCGCGAGCGAGTGGGATCTCAGCGCGTTCTCCACCGCCGGCCTTGGCGCCGCGAGCCAGAGTTTTTCCCACAGATCCAGGGAGGAGTCGGGCCGGATGTTCAGCAGCGGCCACAGATCGAGCTCGCCCAGCATCGCGACCGACCCGTCCGGCAGGGAAACCGAGACATCGACGCCCAACGATCTCGCTGCCAGTGAAGCCGCGACCGGATGATAGAAAACGTTGCGCGCTATCCAGAGAGCCTCGAAGTTCGCGATCGTTCCGCCGGAAGTGAGATGCCCCCAGCAACGCGTTGGGTCGTAGCCGATCATCTCAGCCAGCAGGTGGGCGACCTCTTCTTCGAGCCGGGTCGTGACGGGCGCGACTTCGCCAGAGACGTTGTTCGGGTTGTACAGCATCGCCGCGAAGTAGCCGGCCTGGCCTGCGATCGTCTGCTCCGACAGCATGTGCCCGTTGTAGCGTCCGCTGAAGAACGGAACGCTGCGCTGAAGTTGCAAGAGCAGCGAAGCGAAATGCCGTCTCAGCTCCACGCGCTCCGCGGAAGCGGCGGGAGTCGGTGACCCACCGGCCGCGATGGGCGACGGATCTTCGGGATGATAGGTTCGCCGCCAGTGCAGATGGGTCTGGAGCGCGGAATCGAGCAGCTCCTTCAGGAGCTGCTCGTTTTCACCCTTGGGACCAAGGAACAGCGAGTGGAGTGGATTCGACACGACCGTCAGAGTTGAGGAACTGCGGGACACAGTTGAGGGTCAAAGATGTTCCGATTTTCTCACCTGGACGAGAGGAGATAGGCCGAAAGAAGGTAGGGCATTCCCCTAAGCCCATCTCTCAAGTCGTCAATGCGTCAATCGGTATCCAGGCCCTCGTAGCGCCCGCCCGGGCAGCGCGGCCGTAACCCGCCCGTTGTCCACGACCGGAACGCCGTTCACGAGCACATAACTCACACCGGTCGCGAGCTGAGATGGATTCTCGTACGTCGACCGGTCGATGATCGTGTTGGGATCGAATACGGTGATGTCCGCGTACATTCCCGGCTTGAGTAACCCGCGATCGTTGATCCCGACCCGCTGCGCCGCGAGCGACGTCATCTTCCTCACCGCGAATTCGAGAGTGATCACCGAATCCTGACGTACGTAACGGCCGAGTATGCGCGGAAATGTGCCGAACGCGCGAGGATGCTCGCGCTCAGTGAACTTTCCGGTGGAGTCCGGGCTCAGCGCGCCCGCATCCTGCCCCACTGAAACCCACGGCTGCTTCATTGCCAGGCGCAGCGCGTCCTCGTTGAAGGAAAAGTAGATCGCGCCCGTCCTTCCCTGATCGGCGATGAGAATGTCGAAGGCTGCATCGTAGGCGTCCTCACCGCGCAGCTTCCCGGCATCCGTCAGTAGCATCCCTTCATACTTCTTGAGTGAATCAGCTACCACGTCGTTGATCATTGTTCGAGCCGCGGTGCGTATTCCGGCCGCGCTGTCCTGTCCGAGCTCCGTCTTCAAGCGCGCCCGAACCGCTGGATCCTTCAACCGCAGCACCAGTGAATCGCTTCCGCCCTCCTGCACCCAGGTGTTGAGCATGGCGGCCAACCCCGTCGCGCTCGCGATGTACGGATATTGATCGGCCGTGATGTCGACGCCTGCGGCCCTCGCCGAGTCGATGAGCGACACTGCCTGCTGCATCTGCTCCAGAGTTCTCGACTTGATGTGCCTGATCTCCGCCCAGGTTCCGGCCTCTGATGCGATGCGGATGGTCTCACGGATGGCGGGAATCAGATCCGCGCCCTCACTCCGGATGTGCGCCGCGTATCCGCCCTTGTAAGGCGTCGCGTACTTTGTCAGCGCGATCAGCTCCTCGGTCGAGAAGAACGTACTCGGCAGGTAGATCAATCCGGTTCCGACGCCGAACGCGCCGTCCCGCATAGCCGAGTCGATCAGTGCGCCCATCTGCTTCATCTCGGCGTCGGTGGGATGACGGGTGAGTTGGCCCATGACTGCTTCGCGAACTGAGCTGGTGCCGACGTACGTCCCGAGATTTATCGCGATGCCACTTTTCTCGAGATAACTGAAGTACTTTCCGAGCGAGCGCCACGGATATCTGGGATCGGGCTGCTCTCCGAACGCGACATCTGGCCACGCCGAGTGCACCTCTCCCGTCACCTCGCTGGTGATTCCCTGAGTGATCTTCGACACCGCGTGCGGCCCGCGCAGAATCGAGAACTCCGAGTGGCCGAGCATGTCGATGAATCCCGGAGCGATGACCTGGCCGTTCGCGTCGATTACACGCCGGGCGTCGAGTCCCGGGACGGACGGACCGACGTACGCGATGCGATCGCCAATCGTCGCCACGCTGCCTCGATACCATGGGTTGCCGGTGCCGTCGACGATTCGCGCGTTGGTGATGAGTATGTCGTAACGCGTGGCGCCCGGACCGCGCGACGGAACGGACGCGCACGCGGCAGTGAGTGTGATCGCTAGAGCAGAGAGGACTCTGGTGATTCGCATCCGCCTATTGTGTGTTGGGTGGAGAGGAGGGCTTGCTACGATATCTTCTGCGTCTTCTTCCTCAGAAAATCCATCAGGATGAACTGGCCGAGCGTCATCGTGTTGGTGAAATATGCCTTGCCTTTGCTGATCTCGGAGACGCGCTTCACAAAGTCCACAAGCGCCCGGTCGCGCGCGAGCATGAAGGTATTGATCAAAATGCCGGCCCGCCGGCAGTTCGCAACCTCCCGCAGCGTCGTAGCGATGACGGTGCTGTCGAGGCCCATGGAGTTCTTGTAGATCTGGCCGTTCGGCATCGTAATCGCGCTCGGCTTGCCGTCGGTGATCATCACGATCTGGCGCATGTCCTTCTTCTGCGCCATGAGGAGCCGGCGCGCGAGCTTGAGACCTTCCGCCGTGTTGGTGTGATAAGGACCGACCTGCGCCTGCGGCAGCGTCGACAGCGGAATCTCCTCGGCCGAATCGTGAAACAGCACGACCTGGAGCGTGTCGCCCGGGAACTGGGTGCGAATGAGATGCGTCAGCGCCAGCGCAACTTTCTTGGCGGGGGTGAAGCGATCCTCGCCATAGAGAATCATCGAGTGCGATGTGTCGAGCATCAGCACGGTCGCGCACGAGGAGCGGTACTCCGCCTGCCGCACCATCAGGTCGGAGTAATCGAGATCCATCGGGACTTCGATAGAGCCCGTGCGCGTGAGCGAGTTCTTGAGAGTCTCGTTCACGTCGATGTTGAGTACGTCCCCGAACTCGTACTCCTTGCTGTAGCCGTCCGCTTCGATGCCGGTGGCGAGGTGGGGCGTATCGTGAGAGCCGAAGCTCGACTTGCCGAGCGAGCTCAGGATGTGGCGAAGGCTCTTGTAGCCGAGAAAATCGATTCCCTTGTCGGTGAGATTGAACTGGACGCTCTTCGATGCGCCGTGGGCGATGCTCCCACGCCCGGTTACGGGTTGATGCCCGGCTGGCATCTGCGGCGGAGCCTGAAGATTGAGGTACCCTTCCGCAGCGAGCTTCTGGATCAGGCTGTCCAGCAGCTCGCTCAGCTTTTCCTGGGATTCCTTCGTCCCGTCGCCGCGCAGCGCTTCGAGCAGCTCGGGCGTGAACTGTCCGCTCTCGATCAATGCATCGAGAATTGCCTGACGCAGCGCTTCGACGGATCGATCGGGCTCCGAATCGAAATCGTCGAAGTAGGGGTTGAGGCTCTGCCCGCCCGCAAACCCCGATTGCAGCAGAAAATCCGCGAGCTTGTCCAGCAGCGCCTGGAGATCGACCGCATCAGCAGCTTCCGGGCTGAACTTCGAGTAGGTGTGGAAGCGCATGTCTCTAACATACAACCCGGGCGTGGGGCGTGTATAATCCTCCGCAATGCCCCTGACTCCGGCGCGGCCAGCAAGACGATCCATTAACCCATTCAGGGCGCTCCAGGTCCACCGGAATTTCCGTCTTTTCTGGATCGGCCAGACCGTCTCACTGATCGGGACGTGGATGCAGCAGGTCGGGCAGGGGTGGCTCGCGCTCGAGCTCACCAACAGCGCGTTCATGGTCGGACTGGTTAGCGCGGCGGGCAGCTTTCCGGTGCTTCTGCTCTCCCTCTACGGCGGCGTGGTGGCCGACCGGCGCAGCAAGCTCCGCATTGTCATCATCTGTCAGACACTGCTGCTCATCGAGGCCGCCGCACTCTGGTGGTTCACCTGGACGGGCCGGATCAACGTCGGGTGGCTCCTGGTGCTGACGACCCTCGGAGGCGTGATCTCGGCGTTCGAGATTCCGGCGCGGCAGGCGATGATCATAGAGCTCGTGTCCAAAGAGGACCTGGTCGACGCGATCGCGCTCAACTCGGGTGGGTTCAATCTCGCGCGCATTGTCGGTCCGTCGATCGCCGCGATCATTCTGGGCAAGTTCGGTCTCGCCTGGTGCTTCGGCATCAACGCCCTCAGCTACTTCGCGGTGCTCGCCAGTCTCGCGCGGATCAAGCTGCCGCGGTGGACGCCGGTTCAGCACCTCGTCTCGCCCTACGAGCAGCTGAAGCAGGGACTGAACTACATGCGCAGCTCGCGCTCCGTGTCGGGGCTGATGGGAGTGATCGCGGTGTATTCGATATTTGGATTTCAGTACCTGACGATGATGCCGGTCGTCGCGCGGGACGTGCTGCACACGGGCGCGAGTGGATATGGACTTCTTCTGACTTTCGTCGGCATCGGCGCGCTGACGGGAGCGCTTTCGCTCGCCGGCCTCGGCGCGCGAATTCGCCGCGGCCGGCTGTTCAATGCCACCGCGTATTCGTTCGCCGGGCTGACGATTCTCTTTTCGCTGATGCGGTCAGTTCATCTTGCCGCATTCGTGCTGCTCTTCCTCGGCCTCACGATGCTGATCAACGGTGCGCTGGCGAATGGAATCCTTCAGTCGGTGGTTCCCGACGAGCTGCGCGGCCGCGTGATGGCGACATACGTCTTCGTCTACGTCGGATTTACGCCGATCGGCTCATTCATCGCTGGGACAATGGCGCGCTTCGTCGGCGTGCAGTGGGCGATCTTCAGCGGTGGAGTGGTGATGCTCGCATACTCGCTGTGGGCGTTCTGGAAGTACCCGGAGATTCGCGCGGTATAGCATTTAGAAGTTACGGGACGCGATCTGTTGACTAATAACTGAACGGGATGCGAGATGTCAGAAGCGTAGATATCAGGTAATGGTAAGAGCGCTGCGACGTATCTGAGTGGCGTTATGGTACGGGCAAGTTGCCCGTACCCGAATTGCGCCGGTGCGATCGGAGGGCGGTGCCTACCTACTAAACTCTATGCCTCTGACATCTCGGATCCCGTTCAGTTTGCAGTTCTCAGATCGGCTCCCGTTCGGTTCGCAGTTATCGGCCGCCCTAAGCCTTCACCCACACCCTGATCGCGATCAGCACCAGGAAAATCGCGAACCCTTTCTGAAGCTGCGGGCCCGACAGGCTCTGAGCGAGTCGCGCGCCAAACCACGCGCCGAGGAAAAGCCCGAGCGCAATCCAGAGCGACGCCGTGAGGTTTAGATGACCCCGCCGGTAATATTCCCACGCGCCAAGCGCGCCGACGGGAAGCAGCAACGCGCCGAGCGAAGTGCCGGTCGCCGTCTGTGGTTGAAACTTCGCGAGGAGGATGAGCGCCGGTCCGACCACGATCCCTCCCCCGATGCCGAACATTCCGGCGAGCACTCCAGCGGCGAGGCCAATGGCGATGAAAAGGATCACGGTTTCAGCTCACGAATGAGAGTTGGAAAGTCGATCGCTCAGGAGATGCCGTGCGAGCGAAACATAAAGAAAACGGCCGCGAGGATGCACAACGCGGCCCAGAGAAAATCGAGCCGGAGTGGCTGCCGCATGTACAGCACCACGAATGGAACGAAAATCGTGAGCGTGATGACTTCCTGCAGGATCTTGAGCTGGGCCAGTGAGTATTCGGATGAGCCGATCCGATTCGCGGGAACCATGAACATGTATTCGAAGAACGCGATCCCCCAGCTCAGGATGGCGGCGATGTACCACTTCCTGTCGCTCAGGTTCTTCAGATGCGCGTACCAGGCGAACGTCATGAAAGTGTTCGAGATGATCAGAAGTCCGGTGGTGCGCAGAACTGTCGAGTTCATCAGGCTGGTATTCCCTTTTTGGCTGCCTCCAGCACCTTGTCGGTAAAGAGGTCTATCTCGTCGAGCGTCGTGTAAACGTTGGGGGTGATTCGAATTCCTCTGAACTCGGGGTGCACGATCGGCGTGTTCACGATCCTGTGTTGGTTCAAGAGCCAGGCGCCGAGCTTGACGTTGTCGATCCCCTCGACCTGGAAGAGCGCGATCGCCCCTGATTGTCGGTTGTCGAGCGGAGTGAGCACCGAGACGCGCGAGCTCTCCGCCACCACCCGCTTTGCCCACCGGTCACGCAGGTAGCGGAGCCGCGCGATCTTTCTGTCCTCGCCGATACCGCGGTGGAACGCCATGGCCGCGGAAATCGCGTTGTGGTTGGCCGCTGGATGAGTGCCGATCTCCTCGTACTTGCGGATGTCGTTGTCCTGGGTCGCAGCCGCGGCCATGAGCGGCCAGAGATTCTTCTGCTTGTCCTTCCGCACGTACAGAAATCCGGTGCCCACCGGGGCCAGCAGCCATTTGTGAAGGCTGGTTCCGTAATAGTCGCACTTGAGATCGTCGCGCTTGAATGGAAAGTGCGCGAACGCGTGCGCGCCATCCACGAACACTTCGATTCCCAGCGGGCGCGCCATCTCCACGATCTGACGCACCGGCATGATCTGCCCTGTGAGATTCGTGATGTGCGTGACCTCGATCACCTTCGTGCGCGGAGTTATTGCCGCTCTGAATTGTTCAACGAGGTAATTGTCCGACGGCGGCGGGACCTTGAACGACACCTGCTTTACGACGATCCCATCGCGTCGCGCGCGTTGGTCCCACGACGTGATCATCCTGCCATAGTTCTGATTCGTGATCACGACTTCGTCGCCGCGCTTGAGATCGAGCCCGAAAATCATGATCTCATTCGCTTCCGAAGCGTTGCGGGTGATCGCCATCTCTTCCGGGTCGCATCCGAACTCGCTGGCGAGATCACGCCGCACGCTCTCCACTCGCGGCTCGAGCACTCGCCACATGTGCTCCACCGGCAGCTCGTTCGAGAACCTCAGGTCCCTGATCATCGCCTCGAGCACATGACTCGGCGTCGGACTGCAGCCACCGTTGTTGAGATTGATCATCGTGCGGTCGGAGTCGAAGGCGCGCTGAATCTCCGCCCAGTACGTCTCGTCGTCGGCGACGGCTTGAGGAGTGCGGTCCCCGGCGATCGCGTTCGCGCGGAAAAGCGATTTGATTGCGCGCTCGCGAAACACCGGCTGCGCCGCCAGTCCCGCCACGGCCATGCTCGACAGAAATTCCCGTCTCGTCGTCATCAAGCCTCCAGTGCCGCAAAGGAAAGAGCGGCCGTCACAATGAATGACGGCCGCTCAATAATATGACGCTGCTCTTCACGCAGCGAGACTCGCGACTCCCTACTGGTACTGGATGTAGTGCGGTTTCGGATTCAGCAGTAGCACTTCTGCCGGCGTGAGAATCGGGTCACCCTTCTTCGCGTCGTTGTGGTAGAAGAGCTTGAATCCGGTGAATTGCACCGGCTCGGCTTCGACGTAGGCGCGGTACGAATCGTACTTGAGCCAGGGCTGGCCCCAACCGTCCATGTTGATCACCACCTGAACCCGCGGGTCGAGCCGGATCTTCTTCGCTCCGGTGAGCATGGTGTGCGTGAAGCGGTGCACGACGAGAACCTTGGGAGGGAGATTGTTCTGCTTCACCACGTCCGACAGCAGGCCGATCGCGTAGTTCACATCGTCGGAGCTCATGGTGCCAATCCGCGCGCCCGGCTTGTCGGTTACCATGGCGCCTTGCTTCCGATCCATCCTCGGCTTCATCGAGAACTCGGGATCGATTCCGAGCATCACGTTCGGGCGCTTCAGAAACGGAATGAGGCGCGGCAGCTCTTCCTGTACCGTGCTCTGACCTACCTGCACATCAAGAAAGAGAAGGGCGTTCCTCGTGGCCGCCCATGACGCGACCTTCTCGACCAGAGTGTCGGCCATGCGGAGACGGTACTTCCCATCACGCCCGGGCATCCCCTGCGCCACGACCGCGATGAGATGCAGCGCGGGCTGCACCGGAGTAGATGGATCCGCCTTCCGCCACTCGGCGATTTCCTTGTCGAAACGCGCCAGCATTTGATCGGGCGGGAGCTCTCCAAGGATTCCCATCCTCTTCGAGAGCGGATTCCCATAGAAAGCAATGATCCGGCGCGCGGGGAGAATGGAGCCCGGAAGCGGAGGCACGGTCTTCACCGGCCAGCTCGTGTTCTCCAGTCCCGCCCTGACGGCTTTCACGAGCGCGAGGCTGTCCTTCTTGGTGCGGCCTTTTACTGAGGGGACGGTGATCGGCGGATCCTTGGCGGCGGAATCGGTGCCGACACTCGATGCGGTGCTCGAAGCAGTTCTGGGAGCTGTTGGCGTGGATGAGGCGGCGCCGGCGACACCTTGTGGCGCCGCGGCCGCGAGCGGCGGACCGGCCGGCGGAATTTCCTCGACACCGGGCATGGGCCGGGCGTCCTTGCTGGCGGCGCAGGCAAGGGAAGCTATGAGAACGAATGAGGCGAGCATGGGGATAGACGACAACTTATGAAAAACGTATTGCATCAGCTCGACTGAAGAGTTGTTGATTTGTGGGCGGCAGGTTTCTTTGGGCTCGGTAGTTCATAATTTAGGCCTAGGTACCCTTCTTGCCTTCGGTATATGTTCGGGCTATTCTAACAAAGCCATGTCCGACCGCAACGCCGCCCTCCGCGCCCTCATCGAGCATCGATTTCCAGATGCGACACCGGTCACTCACCGGACCGCGGAACCGGTGGCGACGGGCATCGATGTACTCGATGCAATTCTTCCCGGACGCGGTCTTCCTCGTGGACGGCTCACCGTCTGGATGCCGCAGGGTGGAGCGACGGCGGTGCTGCGGGCCGCGTGTCACACCACCGTTGCTCAAGGTGAGAGAGCGGTCTGGATCGACGGGCTCGGCACCGTCGCCGGTCCATTCTGGGAAGAGGGACCAATCCTCGTGCGCCCGCGCAATCGAAAGCACGGACTCCGTGGGGCGGAGGAGCTCCTCCGCTGCGGAGGATTCGCACTCGTCGTCATCGCGGGCTTGGAGCCCGAGGGCACGGAGACGGTGCGGCTCTCCCGCGCCGCGAGCGAAGGAGGCGGCGCGCTGGTCACCCTCACATCGCACGCATCGATGGCGAGCCTCCGCATGACATCGCAGATCCTGCGCGAGAGCTACCGCTGGAGAAAAACTCCATTCGGTGATCCCGCTGAAGCGCAGGAAGTGATGATCCGCGTCCGCGCCCAATCACTGGGCTGGAACCGGAGCGCTGATTTCCCCGTGCCGGTGGTGCCTTACGATTTACGGATGTCGATAGAGCCGGGGCTCGTTGATAGACGAGGGGTGAAATAACCAACTGGAACTGCAACTGAACGAGATGTGAGCTGCTTGCTAACAAGCTGATAGCGGTCAGCCGCAGACGTCAGTCTCCCACGTTCACCGAACTATCAGTATTTATTCGCGCCTCGCCGACCAAGGGAGCGACCGACAAGCTGGTATGGATCGCGCACAACGAGCAGAATCCCCAACTGAAACGTCGCGCCATCTCGGCGCTGTCGCGTAACTCTGATCCCTCCATTCGACAGGCGCTGGCGGAGCTTACGGCCCCCTGCTTCGGTATTCATGTGGCCAGTCGCGCGCGTAAGGCTTTACTGGGCAGCCTTCAGCCCGCCATCCTCTTTTTCTGTTTCGCCGCCGGGATCTGCTCGACCAGCCGAGGCGCGCTCCACGACTTGCCGAGTTCCTTCTGGAAGCAGCGCTTGGGAACGATCTCGACGCCGGACTTCGATAGCGTGTCGTAGCGAGCCAGCTTTTCGGGGTAGCGCGAGATCGTCGTCGGCTTGTACGACAGCGAGAGGAAGAAGTTGTCGGTGAGACTCAGCGCGAACAGCTCCTCGATGTCCCTCGCCCGCGCCAACCGCTCGACGCCGAGCACGACCTGGCTGCCCAGCCCTTTTCCTTGGTGCGTAGGCGCTACGGCGACCGACGACACCTCGGCCAGCGACGGCGAATACTCCTCGAGCGCGGCACAGGCGATGACGCGCCCGGCGCTGTCGGTGGCAACGACATAGCTGTCGATGCGCGCAGCGACCTGCTCGAACGTTCTCGGGAGCATCAATCCCTGCGCGGCGTACTGCGACACCAGCTCGAGGATCTGCCCGGCGTCGGGGCGCGCCGCGCGCCGCACCGTCGTCAGCGACGAGGCGGAATCGGCTCTCCTGCGAGACAGTCCGGGCTTGGCAGCGGTTGGGAAATTATGCACGAGGAATGTATATATAAACATCCCTCCGGGCGCAAGAGTTCCCCGACGTCGGTCAGTGGCTGGCGAACACCGTGGTCTTCCCGCTCTTGTCGAACGTGAGCACCTGATAGCGCTGGGTCCCCGCGTCTTCCATCCCCGGAGATCCCGCTGGCATTCCCGGAACCGCGAGGCCGGCGACCCGCGGCTTCTGCGCCAGGAGCCGATCGATATCAGCCGCGGGAACGTGCCCTTCGATCAGGTATCCGTTCACGACCGCAGTGTGACACGCGGTCAATGCGTCCGGAACTCCGAGTGTGCGCTTGATCTCTGTCATGTCGGGAGTGTCTTTCGCGTCCACGCGATACCCGTGCTTGATGAGATGCTCGATCCAGCTCTTGCAGCAGCCGCAGCCTGGATCCTTATAGACCGTTATGATCGGCTTCTTCGCTGCCGTCTCGGGCGGAGAAATTCGGGCCGCCGCGGTAGTAAGCGTGAGTGCGATGAACGCCACGGCGAGCGCAATGATCCTGACGGGATGTCTTTTCATGTGGGAATTGATTTGAGTGTCCGCTCGATCTGCTTCTTGTGCCGGCCCTCGTGCTGGCCGACGAATATAAGCCACTGATAAAGATCGAGCTCGCCCAGAATGGGATGAGTGTGCTTGATCTCGCCGAGTGAGAGTCCACTCGCCGAGACTACGGCGGCGCGAAGAGCTTCGCGCGAGCTCTCGAGACCATCGAGCGCCTCGCTGATGTCTATGTTCGTGCGCGGCTGCACTGCTGCCGGCGCTTGCATGACGGCGCTGTCGAGCGCGGCACTGTATCGCTCGAAGGTCGGCATCACTGACGCCGTCGATTTTTCTTCGCCCAGACCCGCCTCTCTCGCCTGGCCGACGCGCTTGGTGATGAGCCGCGCGATCCCCGATTCCACCATGCGCAGGTGCTCGAGAATCTCGGCCACCGACCATCCAGCTGGATCTGCCCGCCGGCAAAGCCGGTCGCCAGCGATGCCCTCGAAGCTCTGAAGGAGCTCTCTGCGTTTCTCTTCCACGAAAGTCATGGTTTCAGCGAGCCTGGCGTGCATCGTTCGTTCCTCCTATCTCCTGAATCTACACACAGATGGCGATCCGGTCGCGAGAGTTTTTCCGTCACTTGAAACGCGCAAGCGTCTGCGGGCGTCATTCTTGCTTTCGGTATATATTCGGTACATAGTTGGTGCCCGCCTCTCGCTGAAAATGACCTTCATCTGCCTCTGGACTCCCGCCGCCGTTCCTCCCCCTCTCGCTATCGGCACAACCACCGCCCAGCCGGAGAACGACCTCCTTCAGCAACTGGTTCCTTCGCTGCTCGGAGTAGCTCCGCGTGTGATGCTGGGAGCGAATGGAATCGTCTGGGCCGATGCGCGCGGGATGAGCGCCGAGTCTTTGGCGAGAGATCTTCTCGACGTTTTTCAGGAGAAGGGAGTGAAGAAGGTGAGGGCCGCCATCTCCATTGCTCCAGTCTCTGCCGAGGTCGCGGCTCGTCATGGAAATGGCGACCTCGTCGCAATCGCGCCGGGGTCGGAGCGCGAGTATCTCGCTCCGTATTCCGTCGGCGTGCTCGAGCCATCACTCGCTCTGTCGACGATGCTCGATGGGATTGGGGTGGAGAGCTGCGGAGATCTGGCGGGACTGGATCTCGAGTCTATCGAGGTTCGTTTCGGGGCCGAGGGGGCGCGCCTCTGGAGATTATCGAGGGCCGACGACTCGCGCCGCATTTTCGCCAGCATGCCGCGGGCGCTGCCGACCGCTTCTCTCGATTGGGTGGATTACACGCTCAAGGATCCGGAGCGTCTCGTCTTCATCATCAATGCGCTCGTCGGAAACATCACGACGGAGCTCAAGTCGCACGGCCAGTGCGCGCGCGAGATGACGATGATCTTCTCGCTCGCGAACCGCGAGAGCTTCGAGCATCTGGTGCGTCCGGCCCGATCGACATCCAGCCACAAAGCGTGGATGCGATTGATACGCACGCATCTGGAAAGGATCACTCTTCCCGATGGCGTCGTCGGAATAACGATTCGGGTAGAGTCGGTCACCGGAGAAGTTGAGCGGCAGGGAGACATCTTCGACCGCGGCTTTGCCACAGCGCGCGCGGCGGAGGAGACGATCGCACAGCTGCTGGATGATCAGGGCGCGGTGGTGGTGACGCCGCGCAACACGCAACACCCTTTGATCGACCGCCGCACGGAGTGGATCAGCCAGGAACCGTCGCAGGCGTCGGCGAGAATCCAGCTGAGGGAGCGGGTGATGAAAGCGACCGCCGCTCCCCGTCTCACGCTGCAGCTTCTTCCCGAGCCTCGGCGAGTCGCTGTGAAAACCAGGCGTCGCCGCGATCACGAGCTGCCGGTGGAGTTTCGCGACAAGCAGTGGATGCAGATCATCTCCGCGGCCGGACCCGATCGCGTCTCGGGGGGACGCTGGAGCGAGCCGTACGCCCGCGAGTATTTCCGCTGTGTTACGGATGATGGGATGATGGTGTGGCTGTACCGGGACGCCCGTGAAGATGCGTGGTACATCCATGGGTGGTGGGATTGACTACCTATTGAAAACTCAAAACTGCAAAAGAACGGGATGCGAGATGTCAGTGGCGTAGTTGTCAGGTATTAGTCAGGACGTCCGGACGTCACTCAGTGGCTTGAGAGCACAGCGGTTGGTTGTGCCTTGGTCCGCGCCGGTGAAGTCCGGACGCAGTGACTAACAACCAAATGCTCTGCCACTGACAACTCGTATCCCGTGCTTTTCGCAGTTGACAGATCGCATCCTGTTCAGTCTGCCGTTGTCATCTCCTACTTGAGAACGACCTCGATGGTCGCGCGAAGCGTTGCTTCTCCCGCAGGGACTTCAGCGGTGAAAAAGTACTTGCCCGGCGGGAGTGCCCGCAGCGGCTCCTCGGATTGAAACGCAGTGCTTCCCGTCCAGATGAATTCCTGGCGAACCGGTTCACCAGGAAGAAGGGTGAGCTGAGTAAGCACGGTCAAACATCCCCAGGTACCCCCTGATGGGAGCACGATCTCTCCGAGCTCGTTTCGGATTGTGGGAATGATCTGGCACGAGTCTCCGAAATGAAGCGTCGCCGATGCAGCGCCTTCATTCACTAGGCTGACGGCAAACTTCACCGGAGAGCCGCGCACGACAACGGCCGACGACGATGAAACCGTCAGTCGAACAAGGTTTGGGCCGATTGTAGTACTCGAGGTTGGTGCAGTCGCCTCGCTGCACGCTCCGATTGCGACCAGCATCCCGGTGACAGCGGTCCGACGAAGCAGATTCATGTGTCCTGCTTGCAGTAGGGATAGGGAATATGTAAGACTTGCACTACCCTGACCGCCTGCAACATGCAGACCCAATAATGATGCGATTCGTTGACCGATTGAGAAGAGCCGCCTGTGTCATTCTCGTCTCTCTCGCGGCCTTTCTCGGAGTTTCCAGCTCTGCTTACGCGAGGGTAGTGAGGCTCGAGATTCTCACGCGCTCGGACATCACCGGCACCTTCGGAAACGCCGGCACCTACGAGCGGATCACGGGACGCGTGTACTTCGCGTTCGACCCGAACAATCCCGAGAATCGCCGCATCGTCGATCTCGCTCTCGCGCCGCGGAATTCGAATGGGGAAGTCGAGGCCGTGAGTGAGTTCGTGATGCTGCGTCCAAAGGATCCGGCGCGCTCGGCCGACCTCGCGGTCATCGATATCGTCAACCGCGGCGGCATCACGACCTTCATCTTCAATCTCGGCCGCAGCGGCACGGCATCGCCGCTATCCGCGGAATTCTACGGCGACGCGCTGCTGATGAAGCGCGGCGTCACGATCGTCGCCCTGGCCTGGCAGTGGGATGTGCCGCCTGGAGGAAGCGCCCTTCACTTTCAGGCGCCTCCGGTTGGGTCCGCCCAGCAGCCGATCACGGGACTTGTCCGCAGCGACATCACTGTCGACAGCGCGACGACCTCGATCCCGCTCGGGCACAGTCTCGCGCCGACGCTCGCCTATCCGGTCGCGGACGAGAACGACCCGTCGAACGTGCTCACCGTGCGTGACGATCCCGTCGGTCCGCGCACGGTCATTCCACGGAGCGAGTGGCGCTTCGCGCGCGACAGCAGCGGCATCGTCGTCAACGACCCGCGGTGGGTCTACATGTCGAAAGGATTTGCGCCGGGCAGGATCTACGAAGTTGTTTATCGGGCCAAGGATCCGGTCGTCGTCGGCGCCGGGCTCGCCGCGGTGCGCGACATGATGTCTTATCTCAAGTACGATTCGTCGGCGGTGACGCGTGTCAGATACGGAATCGGCTACGGCGTGTCCCAGACTGGAAGATTCATTCGCCACTTCCTCTATCAAGGATTCAACGCCGACGAGCGCGGACGCATCGCCTTCGATGGATTCTTCGCGCACACCGCCGGAGCGGGCCGCGGGAGCTTCAATCATCGCTTTGCGCAGCCATCGCGGGACGCACAGCCGTACTCCACGTTCTTCTATCCTACCGACGTTTTTCCATTCGCCAGCGTCCCGACCCACGATTCAGTTACCGGACGCCGCGCCGGCCTTCGCGACGATCTGCGCGGCTCGAGCGGGACCAGGATTTTCTATGTCGACGGCGGTCACGAATATTGGGGACGCGCCGCCTCACTGAGCCACACGACGCCTGATGGGAAACAGGACGTCGGGTTTCTCCCCACCGAGCGTCGCTACGTCATCTCCTCGGCTCAGCACTCGAGCCCAGGTGCGTGGCCCGTTCCGGAGAATGCGCGGATCAGTGGGACAAACGCATATCGTGGAGATCCGCTCGATCAGCGCCTGGCGCTGAGAGCGCTCATGTCGTCGCTGCTCGATTGGGTGAAAGACGGAAAGGAGCCGCCGCCGTCACTTTATCCAACGCTCGCCGCGGGGAATCTGGTGAGGCCCGTAGAAGAGCGCTTTCCCGCGATCCCCAATCTTCCCGTCGCGCGCGTCGCGCACCAACCATACAGACTCGACTTCGGACCGCGATGGCGGCGGGGGATCATCGACTTCGAGCCGCCGAAGGTGGGCGCGCCATACCCTGTCTTCGTTTCGCGCGTGGATTCCATTGGGAACGACCTCGGCGGAATCCGAAGCATCGAGCTGCTCGTGCCGCTCGCCACCTACTATCCGTGGCAGCTCAGAACGGGCATGGCAGCGGCAACCGACCGACTCCTCAGCTTTCGCGGAACCTTTGCGCCCCTTCCAAGGACCGACGCCGAGCGCAGAACCGCCGGCGATTCGCGTCCGAGCATCGAGTCGCTCTACGGGGATCGAACGCGATTCATGCGGCAAGTGGACGCGGGCATATCATCGCTCATCGCGCGGCGATTCCTGCTGCCGGCGGATTCCGGCGCTGCGCGCAGCCGGATGAGCGACGTCTGGGAACGCTACGGGCTCCGGGAACAGATAGGCAATCCCGCTTTCAACACGCACCCGAATGACGTCGCGACCGGGGCGCGAATTTGGTTTCCAGCCTCTAAGAGGCGCCCGGGAATCCCATGATCCGAGCCGCCTTCACGATGCCCCTGACCCGGTTCATGACAGTGTCGGCGCCCTTGGTGTCTCCTCTCGCCTTCATTGCTTCGGACAGGACCGCGCCGGTGAACGCATAGGTGTAGGGAATTCCGATTGACGCCCGATCGATCCAGTCTCCCTCCTTGACCAGGGCTTCCGGCGCGTGATAGACGTCGTTCCAGAGAGCCTTCGTACGCTCGAAATCCACATTGAGACCGAGGATACGAGGCGTCTCGGCCGTTTCCGTGATGGGATGGTCCATCAGCTTCTGCACGAAACCCTGTGAGAGCAGATACGGCTCGAGGCCGAGTCCCTGGCCGCCGCCAGTGGATACGTAAATCGGCCGCTCGGAGTACGCATCCTTGATCAGGCGCAGCAGCACCAGCTGATCGCGCACGAGATAGCCGGGCTGAATGTTCAGCGTGATGTTGCCCTGCCTGAAAATCTGCGGCTGGTTGATCTGTATGTATTCGGGAATCGCGTCCGCTTCGGCGAACGTCATCCTGAGCGGCGGTCCACTCGGCTTCTTCCAGGTGGTGCCACGATAGATCGCCGGTCCCTTGGCCGCGTCGTACGTCTCGATCGGCCGGCGGATCATCTGCCGCACGAACCAATCGGTGTCCAGATAGGTGGTGACGGCGACCGTCACATCCCGGCGCACGCCGTCGACCTCCTGCGCGTACCAGAGCGGGAATGTGTCGTTATCTCCGTTGGTGATGACGATCGCGTAAGGCTCCAACGAGTTGAGATAATCGCGCGCCCACTGGTCGGTGAATTCATGCCCGGCGCGCGACGCGAACCGCCAGTTCGCAAAGAGCGGGATTATCGCGATAAGGAGAATTGGCGCCGCCAGCATGAATCCGCGTCGCGTCGGCCAGGGCGCGACCGCGACCGGCTTTTTCCCGCCGGCCTTCTCCGCCGTTCGCGCTCCTCCGCCGAGCCAATACGCGAGCTGCTCCCAGGCGTAGCCCAGCCCGATCGCCGCCCACACTCCCCAGGCTGAAAAGCTCCAGATGTAGAAGTAGTCTCGATCACGCACTTCGCGCGCGACATCGCGCACCTCCGGATCCTGCGACCATCCGTACTTGAAGTTGAGATAGTAGATGAGCGCGAGCGTCATCGTGAACATGAGCGGACCGAAATACCAGAAGGTTCTTCGATCCCGCTCCCAGTGCACGTAACCGCCAAGTAGGCCAAGGCCCAGGAACAGGAACGCGAGCATGAACTGAAGTCCCGGCATCGTCCCGTGCGAGTCGCGCAGCCACTGCCACTTGAAGTAGAGCCACCACATTCCGACCTGCGCCGAGTAGGGCGCGCCGCGCTCCAGCTTCTGCCCGTACTGCTCGCGGTTGATGTTGGCCATCAACCGGTCCTTCGTGAGCTTGGAGAAGGTGCAGCTCGCCTCGAGCTTCGTGTCGCACCCCGTGGGCGCGCCCTCGTTGATGCCCGGGAAGTACGCGGCGCGCACCGGCGCGTAGATGAAGGGCGTGAGACCGATGATGAGAGCGCCGAGCGCGGCGAGTACGAGCTTCCAGCGAAGAAGAGTGCGCCAGCGGGTGGTGAGCAGGGCGACACCGGCGGCGGGCAGTGGCAGGAATCCGGCCGGATGATTCGAGTAGCCGAGGCCGAGGAGGAAGCAAACGAGCACGACGAGACGATCCGCGCGGCGTGAATCGGGATCTTCGATCCACTCGATGATGATCCATGAGGTAATCGTGAAAAACAGGAGCGAAATGGTGTAGACCTTCTCGTTGACGACCGATTGGTTCCACACCGTGAATGCCGTCGCACCGATGAGAGTCGCGATGCTGGCTACGACCAGCCGCTGCCATCTCTCCGCGATCCAGCGCGCAACGATCCTCTCCGTAATCAGGAACCAGAAGCCCGCCGAGAGCGCGCTGGCGAGCGCGGCCATGATGTTGATCCTGGCGCCATACGAGGCGGGGATCGGCAGCGATGCGAAGGCGTGGCCGAGCAGCACGAAGAAGGGATTGCCCGGCGGGTGCGGAATGCCGAGCACTTTGACCGCGGCCATGTACTCGCCCGTGTCCCACATCGCGACCGAAGGCGCGAGCGTCAGGAGATAGAGGACGAATACGAGCGCCGCCGCAATCGCGGCGGGGATGTACGAAGGCTGGTAGCCGTTTCCATCGAAACGGCGTGAATGGACTGTCGTTGCCATTAGTGGAGTTGAATTTCTGTGTTGGCTGGTGGCTGAATCTTAGTCACTAGCCGCAGGTTCTGCGTTCCTGGTTTTTTCACCCTTGCTTTCGGTATATGTTCGGGTATACTCCGGGCTATGGGATTCGTTGAGCTCAGAGCCCATACCGCCTTTTCATTCGGCGACGGCAGCGCCTCCCCGGAAGCACTCGCCGCCCGCGCGGCATCACTCGGCTACAGTGCCATCGGAATCACCGACACCGCCGACCTGGGCGGGATCGTCCGCTTCGGACTGGAGGCACGCCGACAGAATCTGAAACCCATCGTCGGCGCCGAGCTCAACATCGATGGATGTCCCGCCGCCATTCTGGCGCGGAGCAAGGAGGGATTCAACAATCTCGCATCTCTCGTTACGAGATCGCGCGTGGGTGAGCTCTCGATGTGGAAGAAGGGGGATGGAAAAAAGACGCGCGGACGCCCGCGCATCTCCTGGCAACAGGTAGCGGAGCGGAGTGAAGGACTGCAGGTGCTGACGGGTCCGGCGTCCGGGCCGATCGCATCCAGTCTCCGCGCCGGCGATTACAGGGGAGCGGAGCGCACACTCTGCCAGTGGCGCGACGTCTTCGGCGACAGGCTCGCGGTCGAAGTGCAGCTGCACCACACGAGCGGCAACGAATCGGCGCTCGCCTCCGCGCTGATCGAGCTGGCTGAGCGGCACCGGGTGCCGTGGGTGATCTGTCACGAGCCCCGCTACATCGACAACGACAGCCGGCTCGTGCACGACGTGCTCACCGCCTTGCGATACGACATCACCATAGATGAGGCGCTCGCCAGGGGGCTGCTGCATCCGAATGGCGAGTGGCGTCTCGCCTCTCCGGAGGAGATGGCCGCGCGCTGGAAGGGGCGCGAAGCGGGGCTGGAGGAGAGCGAGCGAATCGCATCGGAATGCGACTTCAGCCTCGCATGGGTGAGGCCGCCGCTGCCGAAGTTTCCGGTTCCCGGCGGCTACGACGACGATTCCTTTCTGCGCGAGAAGGTTTTCGAGGGCGCGCGCGAGAGGTGGGGAGAGATCGATGACAAGCAGGCCTCGCAGCTGGAGCATGAGCTGAGGGTCATCGGGAATCTCGGCTTCGCCGGATTTTTTCTGGTGATGTGGGATGCGGTGAACTTCGCCAGGCAGAAGGGAATCCTCTGCCAGGGGCGCGGCAGCGCGGCAAACTCGGCGGTGGCGTACTGTCTCGCGATCACCGCTGTCGATCCGGTGCGGCACGGACTTTTGTTCGAGCGCTTTCTCTCCGAGATCCGTGTCGATGGGCAGACCGAGGCTCCCGACATCGATGTGGACATCGAGCACGACCGGCGCGAAGAGGTGCTCGACTACGTCTACGAGAAATACAACCGCGCCAAGGCCGCGATCACGTGCATCGTGCAGACGTATCGCGGACCGAACGCGATTCGGGATTCCATGCGCGCGTTCGGTTATCCGGTGGAGATGGCGACGAATCTCTCCAAGAGAATCCACTGGAGCGATCCAGCAGAGGGAGCGAAGTACGTGGAGGAGACTCTGGCTCCCAAGCTCGGGCTCGATTTCAGCGATCCGCGCGGCAAGGCTGCTCTCGCGGCGATGGCGGCGTTCGAGGGAGTGCCGCGGCTGCGCGCGACGCACGTCGGCGGGTTCGTGCTGTCGTCGGCTCCAATTGGCGACTACATGCCGGTCGAGCACACGACGATGGGCCGCACGATTCTCCAGTTCGACAAGGACGATCTCGATGCCGTCGGCGTGCCGAAGTTCGATTTCCTCGGACTCGGCGCTCTCTCGCTGGTGAGACGCGCGTTCGACATGATCGAGGTGCGCACTGGAACGAGACCGGAGATGTACAAGCTGCCTCCCGACGATCCCGAGACATACAACCTGATCGCGCACGGCGAGACGATTGGCACCTTCCAGATCGAGAGCCGCGCGCAGATCGCGTCGGTGCTGCACACCAAGCCGGACAGGCTGTACGACATCGTGGTGCAGGTGGCGCTCATTCGACCCGGTCCGATTCAGGCGCGCTTCGTCCATCCGTACACGGCCCGGCGGCGCGGACTCGAGCCCGTGACGTACGCGCATCCCGATCTGGAGCCGATTCTCAAGCGCACGCAGGGAATTCCGATCTTCCAGGAGCAGGCGATGGCGATCGCCATGAAGCTCGGCGGCTACTCGGCGGCGCAGGCCGACGAGCTGCGGCGCACGATGGGGCACGTGCGGAAGATCGACAGGCTGATGCGGGTGCTCGAACAGCTGCGCATGCGGATGGTGGAGCGGGGAGTGGACGAGCCGGTCGCGGCAAGGATCGCGGAGGACCTGAGGAGCTTCGCCAACTATGGATTCCCCGAGTCGCACGCGTGGAGCTTCGCCCTCATCGCGTACGCGACCGGGTACCTCAAGGCGCACTACACGGCGGAGTTCTACGCGGGGCTGTTGAACTCCTGGCCAATGGGATTCTATCCGCCCTCTACTCTCATCCACGACGCAAGACGTCACGGGCTGAAAGTTCTTCCGCCCTGCATGCACGATGGCGACTGGGAGTGCACCATCGAGCCGACGGAGAATCCGGACAAGCCGGCGCTCAGAATCGGGTGGCGGCACATCCGCGGGCTCGGCGAGAAATCTCTCGACGCGCTGAAAGCAGCGAGAGGCTGGGACCGCTTCGCATCGATCGACGATGTGGTGCAGCGGGCGAAGCTGCAGCGCTCCGACGCGCTGCAGCTCGCGCGCGCCGGAGCATTCGGCTGCTGGGAGCCGGATCGCCGCCGCGCCGCATGGGTCGCAATGCGCGCGGTGGGCGACAGCCTCCCACTCGCTCCGGCGCGACAGACATCATATAGCCCGCGTCCTCTCACGCGGGACGAGCTGATCTTTCTCGACTACTTCTCGGTCGGCATCAGCGTCAGCGGTCATCCCATGGAGCATCTGCGCGAGAAGCTGCGGAGCGCGGGAGTGCTCGACTCACGTCAGCTCGAGAAGCTCCAGGGAGGAGAGTCCATCGTCACGGCGGGCCTCGTCACCATCCGCCAGCAGCCGCAGAGCGCGAATGGCACGGTGTTCCTGCTGATGGAAGACGAGTTCGGGTTCATCAACGTGATCGTCTCCAAGAAGCTCGTCGAGAAATATTCCGAGGTGGTGAAGTTCTCGACCTTCGTGGCGGTCGAGGGAAGATTCGAGCGCGATGGCGGAGTGCGGAACGTCATCGGCCTGAAATTCCGCGAACTAAAGGTGAAGCAGATCGTCCACGCCTCTCGCGACTTTCACTAGAAGCCCGTGACAACGCCGGCCAGCGCGGCAGCGGTCGCCTTGCCGCTGGAGTGAGCGAGACGTTATCGTAGGCACATGCCGCACAAGCAAGAGTCGGGACGCGCCTTCGCGAGCGACAATTGGGCCGGTGTGCATCCTGAGGTTCTGGCAGCGATGGCAGCCGCGAACGTCGGTCACGTTCCCTCCTATGGTGCCGATCCCTACACGCGCGACGCCGTCGCCAGAATCAGCGCCGAGCTTGGCGGGGATCCGGAAGTGTTTCTGGTATTCAGCGGCACCGCCGCAAATGTGCTTTGCCTCCAGAGCATGGTGCAGTCGCACCAGGCGGTGATATGCGCCGAGACGGCGCACGTTCACACCTCGGAGTGCGGCGCTGCCGAAAAGCACATCGGTTGCAAGCTGCTCCCGGTCCCGTCACCCCACGGAAAGATCACCGTACCGGGAATCCGGGAGCATCTGCATGACATCGGGAACGAGCATCACGTGCAGCCGCGCGCGATCTCGATCACCCAGGCGACCGAATACGGGACGGTGTACACGCCGCAGGAGATAAGGGCCATCGCGGATTTCGCGCATTCGCATTCGCTCCTCCTGCACATGGATGGCGCGAGAATCTTCAACGCGGCCGTGAGTCTCGACGTCCCGCTGAAAGCGATCACCAGTGGCGCCGGCGTCGACGCGCTCTCGTTCGGAGGGACGAAGAACGGCCTGGTCGTCGGGGAGGCCGTGGTGTTCTTCAAGCTCGCGCTGGCCGACGACTTCGAGTTCAAGCGCATGCAGGGGATGCAACTCTCGTCGAAGATGCGGTTCATCGCGGCGCAGTACAACGCGCTCTTGACCAACGATCTCTGGAAGAGAAGCGCGGCTCACGCGAACCGGATGGCGCAGCTGCTGGCGGGAGAGCTCGCCGGCATCAAGGGCGTCACGCTCACGCAGCAGGTGCAGGCGAACGAAGTGTTCGTGACGCTGCCGCGGGAGATCATCCCGAAGCTTCAGGAGCGGTGGCCGTTCCACGTCTGGAACGAGGCCACCTCGGAAGCGCGCCTGATCACTTCGTTCGACACGGCCGAGACCGATGTCACAGACTTTGCCGGACTCGTGCGTGAAGCGATCGGCGCCAAGGAGAAACGGTGGATCTGAAAAACGCCGCGGTGCTCGTCACCGGCGGGAGCTGTGGAATCGGACTCGAGACCGCGCGTCTGCTGCGCGAGCGTGGAGCGCGAGTGGCGATCTGTGCGCGGCACCGGGATGTGCTCGAAGAAGCGGCCAAGGAGATCGGTGCTCTGCCGATAGTCGCTGACGTGAGCAAGGAAGACGATGTGCTTCGGATGATCGCCACGGTAGTCAAGGAGTACAGCGACTACAACGTGCTCATCAACAACGCGGGGTTTGGCTCATTCGCCCCTCTCGTCGAATTGACAGGAGACGAGCTCTTTCGCGTTTGGCAGACGAATGTGCTCGGAGCGATGCTTGTTGCGCGGGAGTCAGCGAAGCACTTCGTCGGCCGGAGTTACGGAAATATCGTGAACATCTCCTCGACCGCGGGGCAGCGCGGATTCGCCAACGGCACGGCGTACTGCTCGAGCAAATTCGCGGTACATGCGATGACCGAGTGCTGGAGGGCGGAGCTTCGGCAGCACAACATTCGCGTCATGCAGGTCAATCCGAGCGAGGTGCAGACCAGCTTCGGGGCCGGCGAGTCGGCGCATACGAAGGCCGAAAATCCGACCAAGCTGCACCCGTCGGACATCGGTCAGCTGATCGTGAGCATGCTGGAGATCGAGGATCGGGGGTTCGTAACCGAGTCCACGATCTGGGCGACGAATCCAAAATAGAAAAAACAACAGAACGGGATCCGAGTTGTCGGTAGCGTAGTGGTCGGTTGACAGTCACTGCGCGCTGACCTTCCCGGGCCGGTTCATGGTACAAGCCACTGCCTGTGCCGCAATGCCAGTTAGTGAAGTCCGGACGTCGTGCCCTGATGCCTGGCAACTACGCCTCTCACAACCCGCATCCCGTTCAGTTGCAGTTTTCTGTTAGAGTTTGAACCTACTCTTCGCCGCGCTCACGACGAGTTGAGCGGATCCTTCGATTCCCAGCCGCTCGGTATTGACGCTGAGATCGTAAAGTTCGAGCGAGCGTCGGTCACGCTCCCAGTGCAGGCGCACCCACTGATCGCGCCGCTTGTTGGTTTCGTCCACGAGCCGCGCCGCATCCTCCGCGCTCACGCTCTCCCGCTTCATCGTCCGCGCAATCAGCGCTTTCCGCGACGCGTAGCAGAACACATGGAGCGCGTCGTCGCGCTCGGCCAGCATCTCCTGCGTGCCGCGTCCGACCACGACCAAGGAGCCGCGCGCGATCGCTTCTTCTATGATGTGCCGGGTGACTTCTATCAGCTGCTCGTCGGTCGGGCGCTTCGCGTCCGCGATCGGCGACATCCACTCCTGCGAGCCCATCGCCATCGCCGAGGTCAACCGCTCGACCAGTGAAGGGACTCTCTCTTCGCGCGCCTGGACTTCGGCCACACTCAACCCCATGCGCGCCGCCACGGCATCTACGACTGCATTGTCGAACAGCGACCAGCCCAGGGCTTTCGCGACGATGGCGGCGACTTCCGAGCCTCCCGACCCATAAAGCCGCGAGACGGTAAGGATCGCCAACTGTCAGTCCTGATAAGGGCGGCGGCGCTTCTCTTCGACGGCCCGGCCGTAGGTGCCTGCATCCGACCGCGCGATTTTCTTGCGCGCGACGAGAGACTCGAGCACCAGCTCGCACCCGGCGGCAACGACCGGGAGATCGTCCATCGGCGCCAGGCCGGCGGTGTTCACGACCTGCATCAGTCCAGGGACGGCGCCGAATCCTTCGATGACGGCGTCGACCGGAACATCATCGGTCACCTGGAGCGCGCCACCAACGTCGAACCACATGATGATCTCGTCGGTGTTGAGACCGCCGGCGCGGTCCTGATAAGTCGCATCGGCGGCACGGCGAATCAGCTCGCGCGCGATGACGTGGCCGCCGACGAGCTCGCCTTCGTACTCCAGCTCGATCTTGCCGGTGATCGCCGGCAGGGCAGCGTAGATGTCGGCGATGCGCGGGACGATGTCGCGCTCGCCGGTCTGAATCGCGCGCCGCTCCGCGTTCGATACCACGTTCTCGAGAACGGAGATCGGCATGCGCTGGGAAACCCCGGAGCGCTTGTCGATGCGCTTGTCGTTCCGCGCCTCGAACGCGACGCGCTCGATCACCTCGGCGATGAAATCCGGCACGCGCACCTTGCCGGCGCCGCGCGCGGTCCACGCTTCCTGGTTAGTGATCGCCATGCCGAGCTCGACGGTCTCGGGATAGTGCGTGGTCACCTCGCTCCCGATGCGATCCTTGAGGGGCGTGATGATCTTGCCGCGGGCGGTGTAGTCCTCGGGGTTGGCGGTGAAGCAGATCATGACATCCAGCGGCAGCCGCACGGGATAGCCTTTGATCTGGACGTCGCCCTCCTGCATGATGTTGAAGAGGCTGACCTGGACCTTTCCCGCCAGATCAGGAAGCTCGTTGAGCGCGAAGATTCCGCGATTTGACCTCGGCAGCATCCCGTAGTGCATCGTGAGCTCGTCGCCGAGGATGTGTCCTCCGCGCGCGGCCTTGATGGGATCGAGGTCGCCGATGATGTCGGCTACGGTGACGTCGGGCGTAGCGAGCTTCTCGACGTAGCGTTGATCCGGATCGACCCACGCGATCGGCGTGTCGTCTCCGGCTTCGTTCAGAAGATTCTTCCCGTACTTGGAAATTGGCGCGAACGGATTGTCGTTCACCTCGCTGCCGGCGATGATGGGCATCGCCGGGTCGAGGAGCGTAGTCAGCGAGCGGAGGATTCTGGACTTCGCCTGTCCGCGGAGGCCGAGGAGGATGAAGTTGTGCCGGCTCAGAAGGGCGTTGACGATCTGCGGCATGACCGTCTCCTCGTAGCCGATCACCCCATGGAAGATGGGTTTTCGAGTAGCGAGACGGGTGAGGAGATTCGAACGAAGCTCATCTTTGACCGACAGCTGTCTCCGGTCCGGAGAGCCGAAGGCAGAGCGCTTGAGTGCGCCAAATGTTTCCGGGTTGACCGACAACTGACTCTCCGCGGGAAATGCCGACTTTGAGACTTAATCTAGCCCGTGTGCGTGAGGGCAACCAGAAGGCTCCGCCCTTGACAGGGGTTCAAGATGAGATAAATTTTCGCGCGCGCGCCAAAACGGGCACCGCGATCGCGGGCACGGTACCGGCGACTTATCCCACGTTCCTCTCTAAGGAGATCGTAAATGAAGCGCCTGGCCCTTGTCGCCGCTGTTTTCGCACTTGCCGCATGCACCGCCAAGAAAGATGACGCCGCGACCGCCGACACGTCCGCTCCCGCCATGGCTCCGGCCCCGGCCCCGGCCATGGTGGATACCACCATGAAGATGGACACGACGGCCAGTTCGACCGCAGCGACGACCACCACGACCACGAAGACCACCACGAAGAGCACCAAAAAGAAGTAAGCTTCTTCCTGGAGATCAAAAAGGCGCCACTAAACAGTGGCGCCTTTTTCGTTTTGCTCGACTTGCACGCTGCATTCTCCTCCGTTCCATCTCGCCTGCAGCGTCGTGCCCGGCGGCACCTCCCGCCTCACCATTCCAAGCGCGACACCGCCGAATCGCGGCGAGAGGGCGGAGCTTCGAATGTCGCCGATCACCTTTCCGGTCTCGTCCACCAGCTCGGCGCCCTTGGGCGGTGCGGGTCTGGTGACGAACCGCAGCCTGCGCAGGAAGCGATTCACGTGGCCGCGGAAGTGCACGCGCGCGACCGTCTCCTGTCCGATGTAGCAGCCTTTGGTATAGGAGATCGCGCCAAGCTCGTCGAAGTTGGCTTCCTGCGGGAGCGTTGACTCATCCATGTCAGTGCCCCACTCCGGACGACCGCTCTCGATGCGAGCGATTTCCCAGATGTCCTGGCCTCCGGGAAAGACTCCTGCTGCCTCCAGCTTTTCCTTGAGTGAAGCGACGGCCTTGCTCGGGATGAAGATCTCGAATCCATCGACATCGATCTCGGGAACGCGGGCGATGGTCACAGTCACTCCCTCGAACGGGCGGCTGATGTGCCCGTAAGGGGCGAGATCCGCGAGGTCCTTGTCGTCGACGTCAGCCACTCGCGACACGACCGGCCGCGCCGACCGTCCAAAGACTCCGAAATCACTGAGCTCGGACGTGAGGTCGTGATAAGGCGCGATGCGCGGATTGACGTATTTGCGCACCATCTCCTTCCATCCCGGAGCGGCCGCGGCGGAAGTGTCGATCAGAAGCGCATCGTCCAACGCGAAGATGCGGAGGTCGGCGACGATCTTCCCCTTGGGAGTGAGCGCTGCGGCGTACTGGCCTTCACCTGGAACCAGAGCCGAAACGTCGTTCGTCACCATTCCGGTGACCAGCTCGGCGGCCTTCGGTCCGGAGATGCGCATGCGCGTCCGGTCGCTCCGGTCGAAAAAGAGAGCACCGTTGTGCAACGCGGAATACTCGTTCATTTCCGACATTACCTGCAATTAAGCCAGTGCCCAGAGCGGGCGCTACTGGCCGAAAGCGGCGTACGATGCGTCGAGCAGATCGACGGGATGAATTGCGCGCGCAGGGATCTCGGCGCGAATCAGGCCGGCGCCGATTTGCATCAGACAACCAGGATTTCCCGTCGCCACCCACGGCGCTCCGGTCGCGCGGATGTTTGCGAGCTTGGGCGCTAGCACGGCGTCGGAAGTCTCCGGCTCGATGAGATTGTAGATGCCGGCGCTTCCGCAGCATTGATCGGAATCGTGGAGCGGAACGAGCTCCAAACCGGGAATGGCAGCGAGAACCGAAAACGGCGCCTGGGTGACCCGCTGCGCGTGCTCGAGATGGCAGGGCGCGTCATACGTGACTCGAATGGGAAGAGGCCCCCCCTCGCGCGGACCAGCGGCGGCGAGAAGCTCGCTCACATCTCTCACGCGCGCGCTCATGCTCGCGGCTCTCTCGTGCCACTCAGCATCATCCTTCAGCAGATGTCCGTACTCCTTCATGATCGCTCCGCAGCCGGCGGCATTGACCGCGATGAACTCGGCGCCCGAGTGGCCGAACGCGGCGATATTGCGGCGCGCGAGAGAGCGGGCGGTCTCCAGATCGCCGGCGTGCGCGTGGAGCGCGCCGCAGCAGCTCTGCCCGGGAGCAGCGACAATCGCGTAACCGTTCACAGCCAGCACGCGCCTGGTCGCGCGGTTTGTCTCGCTGAAGAGGCCGTCCATCACGCAACCGCGTAGCGTTGCGACGCTGCCGCGCTCGCCGCGTGTCACGGGCTGATAGCGTGAGCGCTCGATCGAGCGGCCGGTGGAAGCAAGCATCGCCATCGCGAAGCCGAGGCGCCCCTTGATCCCGGAAAGAAGCGTGGGGATCGGAGTGGCGGCGAGAATTCGCGAAAAGAACATCGCCGGACGCAGCAGCCACTCGCGCGCGAAAACGAACAGGATCGCCCGCGCGATGAAGGGGGTCGACCTGTACTCGCGCAGCGTCGCCCTCGTCGCTTCGAGAAGCTGTCCGTAGGGAACTCCGCTCGGACAGACGGGCTCGCACGCCCTGCAGCCAAGGCATTGATCGATATGCTGCTGCACGCTCGGATCGTCCGGCTTGACCGTGCCCTCGAGCAGCGACCGCATGAGAAAAATGCGTCCGCGCGGACTGTCGTTCTCGTCCTCGAGAGTCAGGTACGTTGGGCACGCCTGAAGACAGAATCCGCAATGCACGCACGCATTGATTCCGGGCAGCGCGTCGGCGAGCGGGGTGCCGGCCAGCGCGCAGCCAGGCATCGGATCCAGTGGCAGCGGATCAGCGGGGAGCGCTGCGGTCACGTCAGTCGCCCAGTATGCCGGGGTTCAGAATATTGTGCGGGTCGTAGGCTTTCTTTACGCCCTGCGAGAGCGAATCTGAGACGGCGCTTGGTATACCGTCCCAGCTTTCGCCGGGAAGTTTTTCAAATACGACGTGCTCGTCCGGCCGTCCCGCGGGATCAATGCCTAACACAGAGTCTTCGGATGCCGCTGCGTCATCAGGAGCGCGCAAAACCAGGCGCAGCACGCCTCTCACCGGATCGATGTACTCGGATATCCACGGATATTCATCCGACAACATGGCGGCGGACACCTCGCGAAAGCTCGCAGGCAGACCTGAGATTCTGATAACGCATTCCGCACCATTCTCCAGATTCCGCAGCCCGTCCCAGACGGCTGTGTCGACTTCCTTAGAATCAGCGAGGGAAGAGAGCGCGCGAAGCTGCACGTCGACTGCTGCCTCGTTGCCACCAAGCCGAATGAGACAAACCGGATGTTCGCCGATATCGAGCGCACGCACGACTGGAGGATTTAGGAGCTGCAGCGCGAACGGAGTGAGAGGCGACATGACGATCGCGCGAACGAGGGACGCCACTTCCTTCTTGCTCCCCTTGAGAGCGACCGCAAACGTGCGGTCGGCCTTTGGCAAAGCATAAAGACGGAGCGTTACTTCAGTGATGACGCCGAGCGTTCCCCATGAGCCCGTGAGAAGGCGCGAGAGATCGAAGCCGGCGACATTCTTCACGACCTTTCCTCCGCCTCTCACCACATCGCCGCGTCCGTTCACGAACTCGAGGCCGAGCAACAGGTCGCGCGGCAATCCGAAGCTCGATGCGAGTGGCCCGGCAGACGCCGTCGCTATCGTCGCCCCGATGGTTCCGTCTGGTGATCCGTACGGATCGAGAGGAAGCCACTGGTCGTGCTCCCGCGTCACACGCTCGATCTCGGAGAGCGGAGTCCCAGCGCGCACAGTAAGTGTGAGATCACCCGGCACGTAGCTGACGACGCCGCTGTCGTGGCGGAGGGAAAGGGTCTTGTCAGCGCGCACAGGACGCCCCGCGTCGAGCCAGGTCGAACGGCCGGCAATCCGGAGCGACGATCGAGTCGATCCGCTTTCCTTTATCGCGGAGACCACCGCTTCGGTGCTCACCGGGCCGACGGATGAGAGGGCTCGGCCTCGACGGGACGCGGCTCGGGCGCATCCGTCAAAGAGCTTGTACCCGTTCGCAAGCGACCGCCGGGCACGGCGTGCCATTCCTTGCAGGCGTGAACCGGAACGACCTTCCCCGGATTCGACCGCCGCTCCGGATCGAACACCGCGCGCAGCTCGCACATGGCGTTGAGCGAGCTCTCGGAAAAGATGGCTTCCATGTATCCCATCTTGTCGAGCCCAACACCGTGCTCACCCGTGATGCTGCCGCCCGCATCGATGCATGCCTGCATGATCTCGGTCATCGCCTTGTGCACTCGCTCGCTTTCGGCCGGATCGTCCGCGCTGTAGGCGATGTTCGGATGAAGATTTCCGTCACCCGCGTGAAAGACGTTGCACACGACGACGCCGTATTTCTCGCTGATCGCGCGAATGGTGGCGAGAATCTCCGGCAAGCGCGTCCGCGGAATCACCGCATCCTGGACGATCAGATGCGGCGCGAGACGGCCCATCGCTCCAAATGCCTTCTTCCGGCCCTGCCAGAGCTTCATGCGCTCCGCATCGTCGCGCGCAACCTTCACGTTTCGCGCTCCGCCATCGAGGCAGATCCGCCGCACCGCTTCGAGGTCCGCCGAGACGCCGGCTTCGAGTCCGTCGAGCTCGATGAGAAGAATGGCCTCCGCATCCCGCGGATAGCTCGCGGCATAAATGGAATCTTCCACCACGCGGATCGTCGGACCATCCATGAACTCCAGCGCCGCGGGTACGATTCCGGACGCAATGATCGCGGATGTCACGTGTGCGGCCTGGTCGATCGACGTGAAATCGGCGAGCAGCGTCCGCACAGTCTGCGGCTTGGGCGTCAGCTTGACGGTTATGTCCAGAGCGAGCCCGAAGCATCCCTCCGACCCGATAAATGCTCCGCGCAGATCGTAGCCATCCCGTTCACCGACCTTGCTGCCCAGCTCCACGACCTCCCCGCTCGGCAAAAGGACCGTTATCGCCAGCACGTGGTTGAGTGTGACGCCGTACTTGAGGCAATGCGGACCCCCGGCATTCTCGGCCACGTTGCCGCCGATCGTGCACGCCGCCTCGCTCGAAGGATCCGGAGCGTAGAGCAGTCCATGCGGCGCGACGTGCTTGTTGAGCCGGAGATTCACGACGCCGGGCTCGACCGTCGCTCGGCGGTTTGCGACATCGAGCGAGATGATCTTCTTGAGCCGGTGGAGCCCGATGACGACGATGTCGTCGGCTAGAGCTCCGCCAGATAACCCGGTGCCGGCGCCGCGCGGGACGAATGAAAGGCCTTCAGCGGCCAGCAGTCTGACGACTGCGACTGTCTCTTCCCGCGTCCCTGGAAAAACGGCGAGCCTGGGCTGGCGCCGGTAGCCGGGCAATCCGTCGGAGTTGTAGACCAGCAGCTCGCTTGGCCGACTCAGCACGTGGCGCTCGCCCACGATTTCAGCCAGGCGCTCGGCGACCGGGAACTGCGCCGGCGAGGTGCTAGCCTGAGTCGGGGCCGGAGTCGGCTGGGTCATCCGTGGAATTTAGCTATTGATCTCCCTCGGGCGGGCCGACGACGAGGTGGAGCGCATCACGCTCGATCCTGTAGTCGAGCGGGGTCACCATCCTTTTCAGCTCTCCGTCGAGCCCGACGGTGGCGTGCGGGCGAGTGAGGTCGATCCGACAGCTCTCGACAAGGAAGTCGTCGAACTCCGGAAGTTTTTCTGCCTCCTTCGTTCCCTTGGCAATTCCGGCGAGCGCGACGGCGAACAGGCGCGCCCGCTTGTGGCCACGAACGACCATGACGTGAAGTCCCCGTTTTCCGTTCTTCACTCTGCTGCCGAGTGTCGGCAGCCTGAGCTCGCGCTCGCCGACGCCGATGAAGACCAGGGAAGAGCGGTAGTTCTTCTTTACGCCTTCGACTTCCAGCGTCACCGTGAAGGCGCGCAGCCCCGCCCACGTTCTGATGAGGGCGAAAAAGCTCGCGATCCGGTAGCCGACATACTTCTCGAATCGCTCGCGAACGCGGACGAAGGTGACGTACGCGCCGATCGAGCTCGTATTCAGAAAGACACAGTCGTTGACGTAGCCGATGTCCGCTCCGACGACCACGCCGTCGGCCGCGACAAGCGCTGCTTGGCCCAGGTCGGCCGGAACGTTGTGATCCTTGGCAAAGTGGTTGAGAGTTCCGCCCGGGAGGATCGCCAGCTCGATGTCGTTCCTGGCGAGGACCGACGCGGCTGTCGCGATGGTGCCGTCACCGCCGGCCACGAGGACGCGCTTCGTTCCGCGATCGATTTCCTGCTTGAGTCGCTTCTCCATCTCGCGCGGCTGCACTTCCTCGAGATCGAACCCCGCCTTTGTGAGAGCCTCACGCGCAGGGTTAGCATTTCCGGACGCAGCATTGAGAAAGGCCTTGAGCTTCGAGCCGCGCGGAGATGCAGCCGCGGTTTGTGTCGCTGCCATGAAGTGCTGGAGGAGGGGAGCCAACGAGTGTGGGAACCCACACCCTATACAAGAAAGACGCCGGCCAATCTTCGGCCGGCGTCTCTTCTATTCGTTGGTCGGGTCTGGTTCGCGCTACTACACGAGGTCTAGCTCCAGAATCCCGCGAGGGCCGAACCGTCCGGCGACTCACGGAGCTTCTCGAAGGCGCGCTCACGAATCTGTCTGATCCGCTCGCGAGTGACGCCCATCAGAGCACCGATCTTCTCGAGCGTCATCGCATCGGAGCCCTGCTCGAGGCCGTAATAGAGGTGAAGGATCTTCCGCTCGCGCGGGGTGAGGTACTTCCGGAACACGCGGTCGATGAACTCGCGCATGAGATGGAAGTCAGTGACTTCCTCTATCTCACCGCCATCCACTCCGGCGAAGCGCTCGCCGAGCGTGCAGGCCTCGCGATCCGAGCGATCAATCGGGGCGTCGAGCGAGATCTCCGTCGCCGACATCTGCTTGGCGGAACGCACCGCGTCGGGAGTCTCTTCGAGCAGACGCCCGATCTCGTTGTCGGTCGGATCGCGCTTGAGGACCTGCGAGAGAACGGTCTGCGCTCGCGCCAGCTTGATCAGCTGCGAATTCTGGTTGAGCGGAATTCGAACGCTTCGCGTCTGCTCGGCCAGCGCCTTCAGCACTGCCTGGCGAACCCACCATACGGCGTAGGAGATAAACTTGACGCCCTGATCGGGGTCGAACTTTCTGACTGCCTTGAGCAGACCTTCGTTGCCGATGGCGACGAGCTCACCAAGGTCGAGACCGTGGCCCTGATACTTCTTTACGTATGAGATTACGAATCGAAGATTGGCGGTGACCAGCCGTTCTGCTGCTTTCTCGTCACCGGCTTGTGCACGGCGGGCGAGGCGACGCTCTTCTTCGGCGTCGGTGATCAGTGGAAGCTTTTGAATGTCCTGGAGGTACTGGTCGAACGCGGTAGAGGGGGAGGAACGGAAGAAGCCTTTGGATCTACTCTCGCCCGTTGTCTGCATAAGCCCCTTGGTAGCGACATTACCGACCGGCTGCCTGGGTGGCGCGCGCCGGTTCTGTTGGACGCGCACGTTAACTAGACGCGCACTCCACCGTCAACAGCCACGTTTCATGCCATAGGTCAAGCCTGCGGATCTTTGGGCTTCGTTCGGGTTGTGGCGCTCACAATGCCAATTCCGATCGCTACAATGGCCCCAACGGTAACCCAGGTAGTTGAGACACCGAGGAGAATGGCGGCGATCGCCAGACCGATGATGAGGACGATGAATCCAATCAGGTAGGTGCTGAACGAGGACATTAGGGAGTCTCGGTTAGGATTTTCGTGGCTCAATCGAGCAATTGTAAGGCCGTTGCGGCCCTGAAAAAGCGCGGTAGTTAGCGCTTCGCGAGTCCGTCCCACCGGGTGGGCATGAGCGAATCGTTCGGGACCTGCTCGACTTCGCGCGCGACGAGCACCGCGCTGCCCCAGTGACGCCCGAAGCGCGCTGCTTCCTTGCAGTCTGGGTTCCAGATGTCGAGGGTCGCACCGAGTACGTTGCCGCCGGTGTCGTCCACGAGGTAGCGGCCGAGGTATTCCTGGCCGAGGAAGACTTCGACGTAGCGCGCGAGCGGGAAGATGCGAGGATCGGCGGCGAGGATTCCGTGCCGGGTCTGGCGTCCGCGACGGGTTTCACCCTGTACGCAGTACTGGGTGAGTGAGACCGGGATGGTGATTCCGTTCTGGGCGGGAGCGAACTTCGACGGCATGAGCGGGATGATTCCCCTCTTCATCTTGATCGCTTCATGGGCCGTAGCGCGGATGAGGCTCGCGGCGGACGGAAATACGTCCATACCATCGGCGATGGGCCTCGTCACGGCGGTCGTCGCCTTCGCGACTCTCGCGGCTGCAGACGGAAGCGCCTTTGCCATGTCCGCCACGGTTGCCGCCAGCGGAACGCCGAGCATTCCCGCGGTCTCGCGCATGCGTTCGATGTCCGCAATGGCCTCGGGCTCGAGCTGCGGACCCTTGCGAGGTGGAATCTCGATTCCGGCCCCGACCGGAGCGAGCGAGGGGAGCGCGATCGCTCCAGTTCCGACAAGCGCCACAGCGAGGGTTACCGCGACGATGGTGCGCACGACCTCGACCCGCGGTCGGCAGGAGGTGCCGTCGCCAGCGGGCCTTGGTGCGAAGGCACGCCGAGAGATTCTGCCAATTTTCATGCAAGCACCTCCCGAAGTTGATCGTCACTGACTGGAACAGTCCATCCCGTCTCTGCCCCGGCCATCGCTCCAACGCGAAGTGGAAGGGCGAACCTCGTCTTGCCTGACACTCCCTTCTTATCCGACCTCACCGCCTCGATGACCGCGTCCGGTTCGAAGCCGGGTGGGAGGTCGGTCGGGAGTCCGGCGGACTGCAGTGCTTTGGCGATCGTAGCTGCGGTTCCGGTCCTAGCTACGCCGATCTGTTCGGCGAGCCTGCTTTCCAGTGCCATCCCGATTGCTACCGCCTCACCATGAAGCAGTGAGTAGCCGCTAACCAGCTCGACGGCGTGACCAATCGTGTGGCCGAAATTCAGAGTTTTTCGAAGGCCTTCCTCCCGTTCATCACGTGAGACAATGTTGGCCTTGATCTCTATGCTACGGACGATGAGCGAGAGCATCCTGTCACTCGTCGAACCGCCGGCCGACAGCAACTCTGAAGCACCGCTGGCGACCTCACGAAGATATACGTCATCTGCGATTACGCCATGCTTGACAATCTCTGCAAAACCCGCACGCATTTCTCTAAGTGGAAGTGTGGCAAGGAGTTGGGGGTCGACAAGCACAGCATTAGGAGGGTGGAAAGCGCCCACCAGATTCTTGCCCGCTGGGGTGTCTACCGCGGTTTTTCCACCGATCGAGGCGTCGACCATGGCGACCAATGTGCTAGGTATCTGGACCACCGGGATTCCACGCATGAAGGTCGCCGCGACGAAGCCCGCAAGGTCGCCGACGACCCCACCCCCCAGCGCAATCACAGCGGAGTCGCGCCCATACCTTTTGGCGAGCATCTGGTCGGTGAGCCGGGCCCAGCTTTCCCGGGTCTTGTTTGACTCTCCGGCGGGGATGGTCAGGATGTCCACGCTATGCTTTTCGAGCTGATCGCGGACCGTTTCCGCGTACAGCGGACCGACGTTGGCATCCGTGATGACGGCGTACCGATGAGCCGGGGCGAGCTCGCGGGCAACGGCGCCGGTCTTGGCCAGGAGTCCTGAGGCAACCCGGATCGAGGACCCGTGAAGCCGGATTTCGCGCGGCGTTACCAGGTTACTTCACCCGCACCCGTGCGTACGTTCGCGACACGCGCGAGCATGAAGAGGAGATCCGACAACCTGTTCAGATAAATGACGACGAGGGACGGGATCTCAACCTCCTTCTGGAGGTGCACGACCCGCCGCTCTGCTCGCCGGCAAACGGTTCGGGCGACGTGAAGCACCGCGCCTTTGAGGCTTCCGCCGGGAATGATGAATGCCTTGAGCGGTTCCAGCTCCTTCTCGCAGTCGTCAATCGCGCGCTCGAGGTCCCTGATCCGCCGGTCATCGATGTTCGCCTTGCTCAGATGGCTGTGCATCTTCTCCAGGTCCGGCGTGGCGAGGAGAGCGCCGATGCTGAAGAGATCGCGCTGCATCGGCACGAGGACTTCGTCGATGCGCGGCAGCGGCTCGACTGCGCGCGCCATCCCGATGACGGCATTCAGCTCGTCGACGTCGCCATACGCTTCGACGCGCGGGTCGTCCTTCTGGACCCGTCCGCCACCGAACAGTCCCGTGTCGCCGGCGTCGCCGGTTTTCGTGTAGATCTTCATCGGCTGGAAATCTACGCTGCTCGATTCGCCAGAGCTGATCAACTACAACTGAAGACTACCGGCCAAAGGGGCAGTGGGCGTGCCGGCCATTGGCCACGGGCTGGTCTCGAATGCATCTAGGGGCGGCCCGCAGCCATCCGCTGCGCCGCTGATGGCCCCCGGCCGGTAGTCTTCGGTTGTATTTCCACTAAGTAACTTCCTCTACAATCAGACAGAGTTTCCCGAGATTGACGATGCGCTTGCACGACGACGAAGACTTGCCGGACATCGAATTCCCACTCGGCGATGGAACCGCCGAGACGGGGGCGACGGTCTATTGTCCCTACTGCAACGAAACGGTCGAGATCGCGATCGATCCGGGCGGGGGTTCAGCACAGGAATACGTCGAGGACTGTGAGGTCTGTTGCCAGCCCTGGACCGTAAGCGTGCACTATCGAGAAGACGGCTCCGCTCAAGTCAGCGTCGCGCCGCTCGACGAGTAGAGGCTCCCGCTGGCAGCGGCGACCGGAGCAAGGCTATCGGCCGGCCCGCGCGGGTCTCCACTCGGGCTCGAGGATCGAATAGACCGCGAGGGTCTCGAAGCGATCCCATTTGATGGCCCAGTCTCGCTCGATTCCCTCATGCTGCATACCCAGCTTTTGCATTACACGTCCAGAGGCGCGATTGCGAACGAAGTGGCGCGCTTCGATTCTGTGGAGGCCGAGGACCTCGAAGCCGAAATCGATGAGCCGTTGGCTCGCCTCGGTCGCGTAACCGCGATTCCAGCAGTTGAGAGCGATCCAGTATCCGAGCTCGGCCCGGCGGTGCTCGGGCTTGATCATGAGACTGATGGCACCGGCCAGGCGGTGTGTTGCGTTATCGACAATCGCGAAGGTTGCGTTGCTTCCCTCGTTCCAGGCCGGGCCGTGAGTGAGAATCCACTCGGCCGCTCCACCGTGTGGGTATGGGTGCGGGATGTTGAGCGTCGTGTCCGCGATCTCGCGCATTCCGGCGAGTCGCTCGACGTCGAACGCATCGTCGGCGATAAAGGGGCGAAGCGTGAGACGCTCGGTTGTGAGCGTCGGCTGCTCGCTCTGAGCGCGCACGTCTACAGGAGGCCGCATCACCCCGCAGAGTCTAGGGCGCTCCCTGTAAAGTTGCCAGAAGGCCGGGACGGGGTGGGTGCGACTTCCCGCTACTATATATTTCGCGTCAGAGATGACCCACGAGATAACCGACATCACCGTCATCGGCGGCGGTCCCACCGGACTGTTCGCCTCTTTTTATACCGGAATGCGCGGCGCGACCGCGCGGATCGTTGACGCGCTGCCCCAGCTTGGCGGGCAGCTCACGGCGCTCTACCCCGAGAAGTACATCTTCGACGTCGGGGGTTTCACGAAGATTCTGGCGAAGGATCTCGTCAATGCGCTCGTCGAGCAGGCGTCGCAGTTCCCCTTCAAGGCACACCTGAACCAGAACGTCACCGCCCTCGAGCGGAATGGCGATCACTTCGTCCTGGTCACCGAGACCGACCGCTTTCCAACGCGCGCGATCGTCATCGCCGCGGGGATCGGCGCCTTCTCACCGCGGCGTCTGCCGCAGTCCTGCGCGGAGCCATGGTACGGGCGAGGGATCTTCGATCGCGTGTCGGATCCGGAAGAGTTCCGCGGCCAGAGCATTGTCATCATCGGGGGCGGCGACTCGGCGTTCGACTGGGCGCAGCAGCTGCGCGACCGCGCGAAAGCGGTGACGCTCGTCCATCGGAGCGACAAGTACCGCGCGCACGGAGCGACCATTGCCGACGTTCAGGCCGCGGCCACGTCGGCGGAGGGACGCACGACGCTGCTACCGTTCCACGAGCTGCACGACGTGCTGTCGCGCGACGACAAGCTCACTGGCGTGACAGTGCGCGACGTCAAGGCGAAGACGACGCGGGACATCGATGCGGACGTCGTCCTGCCGATGCTCGGCTTCCACAGCGATATCGGCGCCCTGGCCGAGTGGGGATTGAACTGCGAGAAGGAGGAGATCGTCGTCAACAGTCTGATGGAGACGGGGCGGGCGGGAATCTACGCCGCCGGTGACATCACGACCTACCCCGGCAAGCTGAAGCTGATCGCGACGGGATTCGGCGAAGCCGCGACCGCGGTGAATCAGGCCGTGCACTGGATCTACCCCGACAAGAAGGTGAATCCGGGGCACAGCTCCAACATGGCGATCTTCGGACAGAAGGACGACTAGCGCGGCTCGTCGACGGCTCTGTTCGTAGCGCGGGTGTGGCCCCTGGGCTCGTCCTTCGCCGCCCGCACGCAAAGGATCCAGGTGAGCATCGCGGTGCCGAGTGTCACGGCCAGATCAGCGAAGTTGAAGGTCCAGAAGCGGTGCGTGCCGATGCCGATGTCGATGAAATCGACGACTCCGCGCGCGGAGCGGATGCGATCGAACAGATTGCCGACCGCGCCGCCGCAAATGAGCGCGATCGAAGCGATCTGGAATCGGTCTTTACGCGGAGTCTGTCGATACATGTAGGCGAGAACGAAGAGCGTCCCGAAGGACAGGAGCACGAACCACAAGCGGGAAGATGGCCCGAGGGAAAAGCTCATCGCGCCTGCGGGGTTGTACGCGAGCGTGAAGCGCAGCACATCGTCGATGATGTCGTGCGGAACGAAGGGCGGGGACAGCGCGGTGACGGCGAATCGTTTGCTCGCGACATCGACGAGGATGGTCGCTAGGAAGATCGTCCAGAATCTATTGGCTCGTTGCGGCATGAATCTCGTTAGGGTGTTTCCTCCCTACGGCGTCGCGCACGAATGCGTTTCGCCGCGGGGCTGGGGCTGGGACTGGTGCTTCATAAGAGCATTATAGATTCCAGTACAACTGAACTCCAATCGAAAGACGACGAGGCAGAATGGCGCGAAACCCCGACAAGCGAAACAGGAATCCTCTTCACTATCACCTGATCGGAATTGGTGGTACTGCCATGGCTTCGCTGGCGGGGCTCCTGAAGGCCGCGGGTCACACGGTCACCGGCTCGGACGAGAACGTATACCCGCCAATGTCGACCGAGCTCCAAGAGATGGGGATCGCCTACAATCAGGGATACAAGGCGGAGAATCTGTCGCCGAAGCCGGACATCGTCATCGTCGGCAACGCTATCTCGCGAGGGAACCCGGAGCTGGAGGCGGTGCTGATCCAGAAGCTTCGCTACACCTCGGCCGCCGCTACCATAAAAGAGGAGTTCATCTGGGGCCATCATTCGATGGCGGTCGCCGGCACGCATGGGAAGACGACGACCACATCGCTGCTGGCGTGGGTGCTCGAGTCGGCTGGGCTCAACCCGAGCTTTCTGATCGGTGGAGTCGCCGAAAACTTCGGAACGTCGTTTCGACTGACCGACTCGAACTACTTCGTGATCGAGGCCGACGAGTACGACACCGCATACTTCGACAAGGGTCCGAAGATGTGGCACTACCTGCCGGACACGGCGATCGTCAACAACATCGAGTTCGATCACGCCGACATCTATCGCGACGAAGAGGCGTACAAGTTCGCCTTTGCGCGGTTCATAAATCTCATTCCGAAGAATGGAGTGCTGATCGCGGGATGGGATTCGCCGATCATGCGTGAGCTGGCGCCGAAGTCCTTCGCACCGGTGGAGTCGTTCGCCTACGGAGACGAGACGAAGCCTCCGTCCGGCCAGCCGCACTGGCACGCGCGCGACGTCGAGTTCAGCGAGAGCGGCACCTGGTTCCGCGCGTTCCGATCCGACAAGGAATGGGGAAGGGTCGACACGCCACTCGCCGGCGCGTTCAACGTAAGAAACGTCCTCGCGGTGATCGCCGCGGCGGAGGCGGTGAAGGCCGACCGCGATGGAGTGCGCGAGGGCCTTCGCACCTTCGCCAGCGTCAAGCGACGTATGGAAGTGCGTGGCGAGGTCCGCGGCGTCGCGGTGATCGACGATTTCGCCCACCATCCGACAGCGATTCGCGAGACGATCGACGCGATCAGGCAGAAGTACAAGGGGCGGCGGATCGTCGCGGTGTTCGAGCCGCGCAGCTACACGGCGCAGCGCCGGGAATTTCAGGACGAATACGTGAAGGCTTTTCGTGGTGCGGACGAGATCGTTTTCGCGGCGCTTTATCGGCCGGATCGGTACACGAAGGAAACGGCGTTGGACCTCGACCAACTCGTACGCGATCTCGCTTCGACGGGCAAAGGGGCGAAGCAGCTCAAGGATGCCGACGCCATCGTCAAGGATTTGTCGCCGAGGCTGAAGGAGCGGGATGTGGTGCTGATCATGTCGAATGGTGGGTTCGGCGGCATCCACCAGAAATTGCTTGACGCGTTGGGCGCGGGTTGAGGGTCCCAGGCGGCAGCGTAGTTTTCAATCGAATCAGCGTCCGCAGTTCGGAGTTTAGCCCTAGTCAGCGACCGTCGGTCAGATCCGGCGTCGGGGCGCAACCGGCGTCAGTTTCGCCGATCCGGTTTTGGCGATGATTCCGAGTTTCAGCACCGTGTTCCAGTTGCGGGCGGTGCCGCGACCCAGGCGCTTCTCGATCATCACATGCGTCAGCTTGGAGCGGCCCATTCCGTTCGGGTAGAAGATGTAGGCCTGCTTCCCTTTCGCCGTTATGATCTCCGGGCCTTTCCCTTTGATGTCTGCCTGGAGTGCGGCGACGACCTCGGCATTGGGCGCGCTCTTCAGGAAGAGCGCTATCAGATGCCCTGGATCCCGCTCGGCTTCCTTGCGATAAGGATTCTGCCGGATCACCGTCTTCCACTCCTCGGGAGTACGCACAAAGAAATCAACTTCGAGCGAGAGCCGCTCCGCGGCTTCCGATTCCAGAAAGCGCTCGAGCTCGGCGCCCGTTCGCACGTTGCTCGTGAAAATGAGATTGCCGCTTTGGAGCAACGATCTGGCGTCCTGGAGGCCGACCTTCGTTATGAAATTGCGCAAATCGGTCATGCCGATCTGCCGGTGGCCGCCGACGTTGATGCCGCGGAGGAGGGCGATGTGAGTTGTCAGAGGGAGCCGTCAGTGGTGATTGACACGCAAACAACCTAGCGAGGGCGTGCAACAGGCGCGAGCGCGCATTCTACTCGCGGCATCACGCCCGCGGGGAGTGTTCTCGATGGCGTTGGCTCGGTCCACGCTTCGTGGTTCGGTACGGCCGCTCCCACTCCTGCAGGTGATCCAGCAGATAGTCGAGCGAGAAGATGTGGCGCGACTTGTCGGCTTTGCGGCGGAAGATCACGCGCGACCAGCCGCGCATCCCGGTCGGCGTGTACCACTCGCCATCCATGTGCAGCTTGTCGCCGGAGATCGCCCTGATCAGAACGCGCTCGTACTGCGAGCGCGGAAGGACGCGTTCGGGGAACAGATTGTCCCACGTGCACAACCGGCCGACGTCCTCGTAGCCGGGAGGGCGGTCGTCGAGGTCGAGCAGCGACGGGGCGCGTCCCTTCATCACCGAGCCGATGAGGCGCAGCGTGAAAGGATCCGAATAGCGACGGATATGGGGCCAGAAATGTTTGGTGATCTGGCCTGCGATCTCCCGCAGAGAGAGGAAGCGTCCGTGAGTGGTCGGCCACCTGTCCTCGTCGATCTCGCAGGTGAAGGGGTTCTCCGGGAAGCAGTCGAACCGCGCCAGCCATCCCTTGCGAGTCGTGTGCGGCATGGGATGGAATCCCCTGATGATCGGGATATCGGTCTCATCGAGCACGCCGATCCCATAGCTCGGCCAACGCATCACCTCGCGAACGATGCCAACGATCAGAGTCGCGGTCGCGATCATGAGTGGCGCGTCGGGGGTGAAGTCGGCGGTGACCTCGATGCGGTCGCCGCGGGGTCTGACGCCGATTCCGGTGGAGCGGCGGTTCGCCGCGAGCAGCATCACGGGAACGGGAAGGATGTGGGCCAGCAGATATGCGAGCTGCTCGACGGTTCTCGTCGGGCCCTGCTCCTCTTTTGGCACCTCGAAGGAGATGTTGTAGTGGGTGCTGAAGCCGGCGAGCTGGACATCGCTGTCGTGCGCCTGCTCCCAGGCGTCGAGCTCCTGCCGGACGAACAGGATCGCTTCCCACAGTGAGCGTCCGGCGCGTGCTGCGCAGCCCCGATCGATCTCGATTACTGGAGTCGCGACCTCGATGACGCCGGTGTCGAAATAGACCGCACCGCCGGTGGGGACGTGATAAGACCTGCCCTTCCGGTGCATCATCTTCTCACGGATGAACTTGCGCGGGCTGCCGAAGATGTTCTCCGGCTTCACCTGCACGCCGTCAATGATCACGGCGAATTCGGCTTCCATACCGATCGCCGCGAGCTGGATCCGCTCGCGAGTGGATGATTTGTTCTCCGGTCCTTTCTTCTTCTTCTTCAGCGTCATTCTCTTCTTTTGCCCAAGATTCTTCGATTTCCGTGAGTGTCTGGTTCAACCAGCTCGTCAATTTTTTACGTCCCGCGGCACTGACAGCACATAGCCCAGGTCGAGGTGGAGGTGGTCTTCCGCAAAGCCGGTCGGCGCTCCGTAAGGGCGCGTCCAAATGCCCGGCAGCGTCTCACGCGCAATCAGACTGAAACGCTCGATCGCGCTCCGGTTGTCCAGGTAGGTGTCGCCAATCCTGTAGATGTTGGCGGCGGTTCCCCAGGCATGTGGAGTCGCGTTCTTGGAGAAGCGGTGAGTGGGCGATCGATAGCCCCCATTCGCGGAGATATGCACCAGCGTCCCGACCGCATCCCGAAACCTCTCCAGACACACTGCCAACAGCGTTATAGCGCACGGAACGTACCGGGGGAATGTCCTTAAGGGCGGGGCTTCCCGTACGTCGACCTGGATGAACTCCCAGAGCAGGAAATGCGAGGCCAACTCGATTTTCATGGCCAAATCCCAGGACGGGATCTCATAGAAATAGCGGGGGAGCTGGCGGGGAAACCCGGTCGCGTCCTTCCACTCCTCCCCGGGCCTGAGCGCCTTTCGGTACTCAGCCGGGAGGGTAAGCCCGTCAACGACCCGAAGCGGGAAAGTCGGGGACTCATTCACTCCCGGAGTCTCGACGAAACGGGCGGGGTCGCTCATTTATCCTCAGGGCCTTGGGTGAGGTACTCGTATATGGTATGCGAGATGGCGGCGATTGTCTGCGAGCGGCCCGATGCGGCGGGGTCCCATTCCGTAAGGATTACGAGCACATAAGGCTTCCGTTTGGGCAGGTAGACCACTCCCGCGTCGTGGGCGACGGTCGAGATCTCGCCGGTCTTGTGAGCGACGCGCGTGCCTTTCGGCAGCCGGGCGGGAATGCCCTGGTTGAATTCCTGGCCGTGAAGGATGTCCATCATCCGCCGCGACAGGGCCGGGGAAAATGCCTTTCCCTCCGACAGCATGACGAGAATTCTCAGCAGCCCATCGGCTGTCACCATGTTGCTGATGCCCTTCTCGAACGCCAGCTCATCCTCGACGCCACGCCTGAGCTCGATTCCCTGATCGACATGGAGCTCCTTCAACGTCTGACTGACGGCGTCCGGTCCGAGCACGCCGAGGAGGAGATTGGTGGCGAGATTGCTGGAGGTCGTGATCATGTGATACGCCAGCTCATCGACGCGCATCATCTTGCCGATTGCGTTGTGCACGACCGAGTTGGCATCGCGTCCCGACTCGACACGGAACGGGATGTTCTCCACCACGCTCAGGAAGCGATTGCGGACGTGCACGCGGGAATGCGGCAAAAGCTCGCCGCGATTGATCGCGGCGAAGGCGCCGAGAAGGATCGGAACCTTGATAGTGCTCGCGGCGTGAAACCAGCGGTCGCCGTGGTAGTGCAGCTCGAGGCCGGTTTCGGCATCGCGCAGCGTTACCGCGATGGCTCTAGCGCCCGACTCCTGTTCGATCTTCTCGATCTGCTCTCGCAGCGCGTGCTCGCGCGGCACTATCTCCGTCGCGGCGGGTGCAGGCGCTTCCTTCTTCGGCATCACGGAGCTCAGGAGTATGCTACGCGGGGATCCGCTTTGGCATAGGCGAGATCAGTGAGGAGATTCACCAGCACGAATACAACGCTCAGGAACAACACAGATCCCTGAATCGCCGGCAGGTCGCGCCGCGTGATCGCATTCACCACGTAGCGCCCGAGCCCGGGCCAGCTGAAGATCGTCTCGGTGAGAATGCTGCCGGTGAGATAGTATCCGAAGTCGAGCCCGAGCACCGTGATAATCGGAATGAGCGCGTTCCTGAGTGCGTGCCTTACGACCACGACGCGCTCCTTCAATCCTTTCGCGCGCGCGGTTCGAACGAAGTCGCTACTCAGCACATCGAGCATCGCCGACCTCGTCACGCGCGCGAGAAACGCGATCGATCGTGAGCCGAGCGCGAACGCCGGAAGAATGAGGTACTTGATGCCGCCGTAGCCGGAAGGCGGAAGCCACTTCAGCATCACCGCGAATACAAGAATGAGAATGAGTCCAACCCAGTACACGGGAAACGAGATCCCCAGGTACGCAACTCCAAGTCCCAGCCGGTCGAACCAGCCACCAGGATTTCGCGCGCTCAAGACCCCGAGGGTGATGCCGAGCACGGAGGCGAGAAACATGGCGGATCCGGCGAGGAGGAGCGTCTTCGGAAATCTCTCGCGAATGTCCGTGATGATCGGCCGCTGGGTGATGTAGGAATTTCCAAAATCACCGCGCAGCACACCGCTGGTGTAGTGCGTGAACTGGCTGAGCAGCGGCTCGTCGAGGCGCAGCTCCTTTCTCAGCCGCGCGATCGTCTCGGGATCCGCTCGCTCGCCGACCATCTCCTGCACCGGATCGCCGGGAGCGACATAGAGCAGCAGGAAAACAACCACCAGGACTCCGAACAGCGTTGGAATCGAAAGCAGCAGTCTCCGAACGATGAAAGACAGCACTTTCTCTATTTGCTGGTGGTCACGTCGGTCCAGCGCTGGCCGTTGAAGACAGCGGGAACGGTGAAGCCTTTGATCCAGGGCTGCACCGCGTAGACATCTTTGTAGAAGAAGAGGTAGATCATCGGCGCGTCGTCGTACTCGAGCTGATCGGCCTGGGTGTAGAGCAGGTTGCGCTTGGACTCATCCTGCTCGCGGTGGGCCTGGTCTACCAACGCGTCGAAGTGTGGGTTGGAGTAGTACGAAACGTTGCCGCCCGCACCCTTGTTCTTGCTGTGGAGGAGCGGAAAAAGAAAGTTTTCCGCGTCCGGGTAGTCGGCCCACCATTCCTTGAGCGCGAGATCCGCCTGTCCGTTTCGCGCGGCTTCGCGTACCGACGACGCGTCGCGCTGCACGATCTTCGCGCGGATTCCAGCTTCGGCGAGATTGGCCTGAATCGTCTGCGCAAGGCGCGGAGATTGGTCTGTCGTCGCCGCCCAGAGCTCGACGTCGATTCCATTAGGATGTCCGGCAGCGGCGAGCAGCTGCTTCGCCTTGGCGACGTCGTGCGGATATCCCTTGCGGCTCGGATCGGCGCCGCCGAGGCTTGGCGGAATCACTCCGGCAGCAACGGTTCCGCGCCCAGCCATGACCGCGCTCAGCATCGTGCTGACATCGGCCGCGTAATTGAGTGCCTGTCGCACGCGAACATCGCTAAGCGGTCCGCGCGTGGTGTTGATGGCGACATACCAGAAGCGAAGCGCCGGCGCGGAGGTGAGAAGCTTGTTCTTCCCGGGATCGGCCTGCCAGGATTTGCCTGCTTCATCGGGAACGGAAAGCACGTCGACGTTGCCCGCCTCGAATTCGGCGGTGGCGGTGCTCGCCTCGGGAATGATGCGCGCCATCAGTGAATCCGTTTTCGTCGGGCCGTCGAAGTAGTCGGGATTCCTGGCGAAGAGCAGGTAATCGTCGTGTCTCCATTCGACGAACTTCCAGGGTCCCGTTCCAACCGGCTTCTGTCCGAAGTCGGCGGGCGGATTATCGGGCACGATCGAGGTGACGGGCATCGCCAGCAGCTTTGGGAAGATCGAGAACGGCTCTTTCAGCGTGATCACAACGGTGGAGTCGTCCGGAGCGGCGATGCCGCTGATGCTCGTCGCCTTGCTCGCGGCGAAATCCTCGGCGCCCTTGATCGGATAGAGTGGCCAACCGCGTCCGCCTTTCGTTTTGGGATCGAGCACGCGCTGGAACGTCGCGACGACGTTCTTCGCCGAGAATGGCCGTCCGTCGTGGAACTTCACGCCGCTGCGGAGATGGAAGGTGTAGGTGACTCCATCGGCGCTGACGGCCCACGATTTCGCGAGGCCGGGAACCACCTTCGCGTCGGGAGTGAAGCGCGTCAGGCCATCGAAGATATAAGTGACGGCGCGTCCGGTCGGGACGTCCGTCGAGAGTGCGGGATCCATCGATCTCGGGTCGTAAGTGTCCCGCGAGTCGATGATCGTTTTGCGGGAAGGAGCAGATTCGCCGCCGCCACAGCTGAGAATCGCGGGTAATACGAGGAGGAAAAGTCGCCGCATGAGTGTCTTCTGACGGTTGACATGAAGGGGCGAAATACGAGAACTTTCGCGCACCCTGAAATAGGCCTCACCGTGAGCGCAGAATACTATTATCGTCGCCGACTTGGCGCCAAGGATCTACTGCCAGCCGTTGGCGTCGGGCTCGGCGTCGGTTTGGCCGCTTTCTACATTGTGCAACTCTTAATCCAGCGCACACCACTCGTTCCGCAGGGCGAGCTACCTCGCTCGCCGACGACACCTCCCACGCGAATACTGGGCGACCGAACCGAGCCTGAAACAGAGACGCACGACGCTCGCGAGCTGCCGCCCGGGCAGCCACCAGGCGCGCGCGCGCCGCAAGGGTGAGATTTCTCCGGATACGACTCGGGGTCTACACCGCACTCGCGTTCTTCGCAGCGTTTCCCGGCGTCAACAGCGCACGCGCGCAGGACATCGAGTGCCAGCGTGGCGACCTCGAAGTCATGCGCCTGGTGTTCGAGGGAAACAAGGCCTTCTCGGACGCCGACCTTGCGAAGACCATCGTCACCACGCCCTCGGCGTGGGCGAGGCGCTACCTCCATCTGCCTTTTACGGTCAAACACTGTCTGGACCGGATTGAGCTCCCGAACGACCGGGCTCGGTTGATAATCTTTTATCGCCGTCGGGGGTATCCAAGAGTGACCGTCGACACCGCGGTAAAGGAGCTGGCTCCCGGGGCGGTCGAGGTCAGGTTCAATATCAGCGAGGGGCCGCCGATGATACTGAGGTCCTTCGTGGTGGTCGGACTGGATTCGGGTCCGGAAAAAGCGCGGGCTGTCCGCGGTCTGCCCGTGCGCGAAGGCGGGAGATTCGACCGCTTCGCGATAGATGCCGCGGCCGACACCGTTCGCCAGCGCCTGCACAACAACGGATACCCGAGGGCTGAGGCGGTCAACCGCTTCACCGTGAACGACAGCACGCTGAGCGCGTGGGACACTCTTTACGTGACGCCCGGCCTAAGGGCGAGGATTGGAGCAATCAAGATCAACGTGACACCGCTTGCCGGAAAGACGCAGCAGATACCGACCACAATCGTGCGCCGCATCATGGGGCTCGACTCGGGTGAGCTTTTCCGCGAGGACGAGATCATCGACGCTCAGCGCGCGCTGTATCAGACCGAGGCGTATCAGCACGTGTCGATAACTCCCGATTCTGCCTCGGATACCCTGATCACCCTCTATACCAACCTGGCCGAGGCTCCAATGCATGCGGCGAGGGTGGGCGCGGGATACGGAACGCTCGATTGCTTTCGAGTGACCAGCGAGTTCACCGACTACAATTTTCTGAACGGGGCGCGCCGGTTCGATCTCAATGCGCGAGTCTCGAAGATCGGAATCGGGCGGCCGCTCGACGGCGCGCCGGGCCTGTGCCCGGCGGCAAAGAAAGACGTTTTCAGCAATCGCCTGAACTACTACGCCGGTGCCACGCTCAGGCAGCCGACGTTCCTCGGGCTGAGAACGGTTCCGACGATAACCGTGTATACCCAGCGCGTGTCGGAGTACAACGCGTACCTGAGGACGACGGCGATCGGAGGCGTGGCGTCGGTGCTGTGGCGCGGACTAACCAGAACGCCGGTCAATCTTGCCTACTCGATGGACCTCGGCCGAACCGAAGCGCAGCCGGCGCTCTTCTGCGCGGTGTTCAATCTGTGCGAGGCGGCTGAGCGCGACAGGATCGAGCGCACGCAACAGCTCGCGGTGCTGAGCCTGGGCGTGACGCGCGACAACTCCAACAGCCTGCTGTCGCCGACGCGCGGTTCGATCATTCGGCTCGAAGCGCGGCATTCGTCGCCCGTGATTCTCTCCAACAAGGATCTTCAGTTCAACAAGTTCGTCGGAGATGCATCCCGGTACATCAACGCCGGCGGCGGCAACGTGCTCGCCTTCCGCATCCGCGGCGGGAGCGTTTTCGGCCGCAACGTGGCGTCGGCGACGGCATTCATTCCTCCGCAGGAACGACTCTACGCCGGCGGTCCGACCACCGTGCGGGGGTTCTCGCAGAACGAGCTCGGCTCGCTCATCTACGTCGCGAGGGATTTAAAGCAATTCTCCTCGACCGATCCGAACACTGGATTGCAGGATACGGTGGTTCTCGCGCCAGCGACGGACACCACCGGCTTCAAGCGAATCGTGCCGGTGGGCGGAAACTCGCTCGTTGTGGGGAACGTCGAGCTGCGACTGCGGAGCCCGTTCCTTCCGGAGCTTCTCCAGTTCACTGTTTTCACCGATGCGGGAGAGGTGTGGAACAGGGGGACGCCGCAGGTGGGTGGAATGAAGCTCAAAGTCACACCGGGGATTCAGGTGACTGCATTCTCCCCAGTGGGTCCGGTGCGCGTTGCGGTCGGGTACAACCCGTACCAGCGGCCCAAGGGACCGCTCTACTACGAAGGAACGGAATTCGGGGGAGCGCCACTCCTATGCGTGAGTCCGAATAACGATCTGCCGACTCACTTCAGCCCGCGAGATCCTCTTACGGATTTGGTCACGGTCACGCAGGAAGTCCCGCCGAACGGGTGTCCCGCGACGTACCAGCCCGCAAAGCAAACCAGCATTCGAAGCAAGCTCACTTTCAGCTTCGCTATCGGCCAGGCGTTCTAGCCTCCCTATGACACGCCGTCTCCGCATCGTGATCGGGAGCGCCATCGTCCTGGTGGGGCTCCTGCTGATCGTCGTCCTCAGCTTCGTCGGCGTCACGCACACCGGCTTCGGCCAGGAGCGCGTGCGCCGAATGGTGTCGACGATGCTCGAAGGCAGCGTCAAAGGCAAAGTCTACATCGGACGCATGAGCGGCGGATTCTTCACCGGTGTGACAATCGACTCCGTCGAGATGAGAGACGACGAGGATTCCGTCTTCTTTGCGTCCGGGCCGATCACTGTTTCGTACGATCCGCGTGATCTTTTCGACCGCCGAATTCTCTTGAGCCATCTCGAGGCCGAGCATCCAGTGGTCCACCTGCGGCAGCACGAGAACGGCGACTGGAACTGGCGGCGCATCTTCCCGGCGAGCGTCGAGAAGCAGAAAAGGAACGAGCGCGGATTCGGACAGTACATCGTCATCGACTCGTCGGTGATCCGCGACGCCACCTTCACGCTGACCCTGCCGTGGCATCCGTCCGACACGCTGCGCGGAGCCAAGCTCGATAGCGCGATAAGATTCGAGCTGAAGCGCCCCGATCACGAGATCCGGCGCACGCGCGAAGGACTCGCGCGGACATGGAGATGGACCCAGGGGCAGGCGAATCTGGGCTTCGCCCGGATCGCGGATCCCGACACCGTCGGCCGCCTGGTCAGAATCAGAAAGGCGAGCTTCGCCGAAACCGATCCTCCGTTCAAGTTTCGCAACATCTCCGGCACGGCGCTCAACCTCGGCGATTCGGTGTTCCTCGACAGCGACCATTTCGACCTGCCCGGCTCGACTGGAAAGGCGCACGGCAGCGTCGTGTGGGGAAGCGATCTTCCGATTCGGTATTATCTGCACATCATCGGCGACTCGGTGTCTCTGTCCGATGTCGCGTGGGTCTACCCAACGCTGCCCACCACCGGTGGCGGCAAGATGGTGCTCGACATCAGGAGCGAGCGGGACCCGCGCTTCCTCGACTACATCCTGACGAACATGGATGTGCGGACGACCCGCTCGCGGTTGCTGGGACAAATGACGTTCGGCACTGGCGGGGCGGTGCTCGCCGTCAAGAACGTCGATCTCCAGGCGACGCCGGTCGATTTCGATTTGCTCCGCACCCTGAATGGAAAGACGTTTCCTTACGACTGGCAGGGGAAGATCACCGGCACCGTGAAGGCATCAGGGGGTCCGCTCAATCATTTCAAGATCGAGCAATCGGCGCTCATCTTCGAGGATGCGCACGTGCCTGGCGCCGTTACCGAAGCGCGCGGCGAAGGAGAGTTGGACATCCTTTATCCCGCCTACACGGCGTTCCACGATTTCAACGTCGATGTCGCGACACTCGACCTGCGCACGCTCCAGTTCCTGAACAAGTTCTTCCCGAAGATCAAGGGAACGGTGTCGGGCACGGCGACGCTCGACTCGTCCTGGCTCGATGTGCGTTTCAAAAACGCAGATCTCCTGCATCACGATGGCAACGAGCCGATCTCCCACGTCACGGGCAACGGCCGTGTGACGTGGGGCGACAAGTATCTCACCTACGATCTCGCGCTCCAGGCGCAGCCGCTGTCGTTCACGGCGCTGTCGCATTCGTACCCGCTGCTTCCGCTGCGGGGCAGCTATGCCGGCCCCGTGCAGGTGAAGGGCATGTCTCCCAATCTCCTGGTAACTACGACACTGACGGGCCCGGCGGGCACGTTCGGATACAACGGACTGGTTGACGCGGATCCCGAGGAATATGCCGCGCGCGGCCGCGCGACCTCGACTGCGCTCGACCTCCGAACGTTGCTCGAGAACAACGCGCTGCCGCACTCGCAGCTCACCGGACAGTACGATCTCGATCTGCGCGGCGAGAATCTGGCTACCCTGACGGGCAAGGCGGTGGCGTCGATCGAGAAATCGACGCTCGCCGGCTACCGCGTCGATCCGTCAGTCGCGCGGCTGCATTTCGCCGGTGGGGTCGCAACGGTGGATACGCTCGCGCTCAACGCCGCGGGGCTCAAGGCGCAGGCCTCAGGCACGTTCGGGCTGACCGGCGCCCACACCGGCTCGCTCAAGTTCTCCGCGGTGATGGATTCGCTGTCGCGGCTGCGGGCGCTGGTGCCCGCGCTTGCGACCACGGCGCAGCTGGATTCGCTGGGCGGCAGCGCCGAGCTGACCGGCGAGCTGACAGGAAGCGCGGAGCATCTCTCCCTCAACGGAATCGTTCACGCGACCGACGTGCGGCTTGGCACGCGCAGCGTCGAGAGCGTGCGCGGAACGATTCTGCTCGCCGACCTCACCAAACAGGCGAGCGGCTCGCTGATATTCGGAGCCGACACAGTCGCGCTCGGGCCGGTCGGCTTCAACAGCATCAGAGCGTCGGTGGCGCTCGTCTCGCCCACATCCGGACACTTCAGCGCATCGCTGCTGAGTCAGAGCGGCGTCCAGACGGATCTTGCCGGCAATCTCACGCGCAGCAAGGACACGACGGTTGTAAGACTCGACAGCGCCGCGGTGCTGGTCGATGCGGACAATCGCTATCGCCTTCAGGCACCGAGCCGCGTCGTTTTCTCGAAAGGCTTCCTCACGCTCGACTCGCTCATCCTTCAGCACAGCAGCAAGGCGAGGCTGATCGTCGAGAACGTGCAGCTCAAAGGCGACTCCATCCGGGGACACGTCCGCACCGACAGCGTCGACATGCGTCTGTTCCGCGCGTTCGTGCCGGGACTGGTGGATGCCCGCGGAGCAATCGTGGGAGACGTCGAATTCCGCGGCAACATCAAGCAGCCGAGGCTGTTCGGGCAGATCTCTCTCGCCGACGGCACGGCGGCGTTCTCCAACCTGGGAACGCGCTTCATTCACATCCGGGCGGACATCGCGCTGTCGGGTGACACAGTTCACATCAAGCAGCTCTCCGCCGAGACGAACAAGGATCGGCGCGGCGTGCTGAACGTAGAGGGCACGGTCAGCTTCGAGCACTACGACAACCCGTCATTCTCGCTCGTCGCGAACGCATCGAACTTCCACTCGATCGACAAGCCGGGCCTGGCGGCGCTCGACATCTCAACCGGGGCGCCGGTAACGCTGACGGGATCGACCCAGGATGCGGTGATGCGCGGCACGATCCGCGTCGAGCGCGGAACGATCTACATCCCCGACGTCATAAAGAAGAGGATCATCGATCTCAACGATCCGGAGTTCCAGAGCATGGTGGATACGCTGCTCGCGGAGAATCGGCAGGTGATGCCGCGGGCGCCGAAAGCGGTGGCGCGGAACCTGAGACTCGAGAACGTCGCGGTGGACATCGGACCCGACGTCTGGCTGCGGTCGTCGGAAGCGAACATCAAGCTCGGCGGCTCGCTCAACGTGACGCTTGCGCCGCCGACTCCGAGCGAGCCGCCGCGCCTGGCGCTCGAGGGAGCGCTGAGCGCCGACAAGGGAACCTACAGGCTCAATCTTGTCGATCCGTTCATACAACCAACCTTTGACGTGCAGAGCGGAAATTTGCGGTTCTTCGGAACTCCGGATCTGAATCCGTCGCTCGACATTCGCGCGATTCACACGGTGCGTCAACCGCGGCAGAGCGCGAACGGGCGGGATGTGAGGGTGGAGGTAGACATTACGGGAACGCTCGCGCGTCCCCAGCTCGCGCTCAGAAACCCTGACAACCTGCCGCTCTCCGAGAGCGACTTGCTCAGCTATCTGGTGACGGGTGAGCCCGCGGTCGGACTCGACCAAGCTGGCAGCCAGGTGGCGAGCCTCGGCGTACGCACGATCGCGAACATCTTCACCAACGCCCTTCCGAAAAACCTTCTCGACATCATCGAGCTCCAGACGGCGACGCCCGGCGCAGCCGATCCGACAGTAACAACGACCAACCCTTCGTACTACAGCAGTCTGCTCAACACCCGGGCGGTGCTCGGGAAGCAACTGGGCAGCAGGTGGTTCCTCGGGTTGAGCACCGGACTATGCCCGAGCGCGTTCAAGGAGAATTTGGGCCTTCAGCTCGAGTACAGAATCAGCTCCGTGTACAGCGCGCAGGCGGCAATCGAGCCGGGATCCAGCAATACCAAATGCCAGCAGGGGTCGACTCCGGTGTTTCAGCCGACCCAGACTCCGTCGCAGCTGGGCTTCGACCTTTTTCGGAACTGGCGTTTCTAAACCTTTATTGACTCGTCAGTTAACGCATTTACGTTGGCTCTCATTAGTTTAGGCTGGGAACCCCGATGGCGAAGAATCTCCGCGAAAGGGATGTGATGATGTGCCGCTCCTGCGGAAACGAGGAGCGCGCGTCCGAAGGCTACCCGTGCGCCGACTGCGGGACCTTCGTCTGCATCATCTGCAACTTCCGCGGAGTCACGCTCTGCAAGTCATGCCGCGCGAAACGACCAGAGCCACCGCTGACACCGAACCATTCTACCAAGATAGATTGGCCCGAGCATTGACCGAGAGCGTCACCGCCATCGCCGCGATCGCGCCGATGCTGTGCGAGCCCGATGTAAAAACGACGCAGGTATCACAGCTGTTACACGGCCACATCGCACAGGTCGTGGAGCGGAATGGGCTCTGGCTTCATGTGAAAGGCGCGGACGCGTACACCGGATGGATTCATCAGGGCTACGTCGTCACGATGCCGGAGCCGGTTCCCCCGCTGTCCGAGACCGGGTGGGATGATCCGCGTCCGCTCTCACTCAACTGCAGCGTTCGCGACGAGCACGGGGCCACGCGCAAACTGCCGCTGGGCGCGCTCGTCACTGAAGGTCAGGAGCGATTCGCCGGATTGGCGATGACGCTCGAGGAGCGGCGGAAAGCATTTCCACCGGCGGCCGACTCCATCACCGCGTCGGCGATGACTTTCTTCGAGGGCACATCGTACGAGTGGGGAGGACTGACGCCATGGGGCTGCGACTGCTCCGGGCTGGTGTCGAGCTCGTTTCACCTGCACGGCGTGAACGTCCCGCGCGATGCGTGGATGCAGGCGACGACCGGCGAGCCAGTCGAGTCGATGCGGGATCTCCGCCCCGCCGACCTTCTCTTCTTCTCCGACGAGCCGGATGGAAAGGTCACGCACGTGGCGATCTCGCTGGGCGGAATGAAAGTGGTTCATCTAGCACTCGGACGTGGCGGCTACGCCGTCGACGACCTTGGGAGCGGGGATGAGTACACTGACCTTTTGCTCAAACGCTTTCGGTTCGGGCGAAGGGTGCTGGAATAGTCTTCAGTTGCAGTTAAAAAAAGCCGGGCATTACGAGCGGCCTCAGCTGACCATCCCGTTGGGAGCGCCGGTCACCAGGGGAGTTTGAGCAGGTCCGTTCACGAACAGGCGCGCCGCGGCGCTCGGCTCGCCGTCGAGCGTGACCTGCATCGTGTACTGCCCCACCATGTTGAGCGGAAGATCCACCACCGCGATGATCGGCAGATCGACCTCGAACACGGGGTTCGGCGCGGGCGCGACGTTCATCTCCCCCGCCGAGGACCAGAGCTCTTCGTCGAGCGGGCTCAGCCAGCGGAAGCCGAGCTTGTGCGAGCCGACATCGTCGCGGCTGGCCTTGAGGCGGACAATGAAGTGGGTGCGCGGGTGAATCGTCGGCAGCCCCGCAACCTGAACCGCGTCGAAGACGCCCAGCACATTCAACTTTCCTTCCTGTGACAGGTTAGCGGCGTCGGCGAAGACGGCGAACGAGATGTGCATGAAAGCAAAGTAGCCGCGCCGCGCCTTGCCCGGCTAGCTTTCGGCGATGACTGAATCAGTCGGGCCTTCTCCGGCCGTTGCCGACTCGGCCGCGCACCATTCGTTCGGGCTGACGGATCTTCTCCTGCTCACGATGGCGGTGATCTGGGGAGTCAATTTCGTCGTCGTGAAGTACGCGACCCACATCTTCAACCCGGTGGCCTTTACCGGACTTCGCGTCGGAACGGCGGCGGCATTTCTCGTGGCGTTCGCCTTCGCCCGCGGCGGCTTCGCGCTTTCGCGCCACGATGTGCTTCGGCTCCTTTTTCTCGGCGTGATCGGCAACGGCCTGTACCAGCTCTTCTTCGTTCACGGAGTCGCGCGCACCCGCGCCGGCAACGCGTCTCTCATCGTCGGTGCCGCGCCGGCGTTCATCGCGCTCGCGGCGAGGGCTCGTGGCATGGAGCGCGTGAAGCGGATGACCCTCGTCGGCATCGCTCTCTCGGTGATCGGCGTCGCCCTCGTGATCGCGGGAAGCGCGACATCATCGAATGGCCAGACGACACTCCTCGGATCAGTCCTTGTGTTCCTTGGGGTTCTATGCTGGACCGCCTACACGATCATGTTGCAGCCGTACACGAAACGGATCGACGTGATCCAGCTCTCGGCCGTCACGATGGTCGGAGGTGCGGTGCCATTGCTCGTCGCGTCGATGCCCGCGCTGGTCGCCACCGACTGGTCCAGCGTCGGTGCCGGCGGTTGGCTCGCGCTTTTCTACTCGAGCGTGATCTCGATGGGCGTCGCGTACTTCTTCTGGTATCGCGGCCTGCGGGTGCTCGGGCCTACCCGCACCGCTGTGTACTCGAACCTGCAACCGATCGTCGCCCTTCTGGCGGCGTGGGCGTTTCTCGGTGAAGTCCCGACGATCTTCCAGGGCCTAGGCGCGGTGACGATCATCGCCGGCGTATTCCTCACCAGAACATGAGGCTCGTCCTCTTCGACATCGACGGCACGCTGCTCAATTCGGAGGGGCTCGGACGCACATCGATGCGGCGGGCGCTGGGCTCGATCTTCGGGTCGCCCGGGAATCCCGCGTATCGGTACGACGGAAAGACCGACAAGCAGATCGTGCGCGACGTCATGCGCCTCGAGGGTCACTCCGATGAGCACATCGATTCGCGGATGGAGAAGCTGATCGAGATTTACCTCGAAGGGCTTCGCGACGGAGTGAAGAGCGGGAAGTTCAACGTGCATCCACTCGAGGGCGTCGTCGAGCTGCTCGATGCGCTCGAGCCGCGCAAAGATGTCGTACTCGGCCTGCTCACCGGGAATGTCGAGCCCGGCGCACGCACCAAGCTGACGGCGGCCGGGATCGACCCCGATCGTTTTCGAGCCAACGCGTTCGGCTCGGATCACGAGCACCGGCCCGAGCTTCCGGCAGTCGCGCAAAGGAGGGCGAGCGAGGAGCTCGGGCTCGAAATCGCGGGGAAGCGCATGATCGTCATCGGCGACACTCCCGCTGACATCGCGTGCGGCCGCTCACTCGGCGCGAAGGCGATCGGCGTCGCCAGCGGCCACTACACGGTCGAGCAGCTCCAGGAGCACGATCCATACGCCGTTTTTCCGTCGCTGAAAAACACGCAGCAGGTGCTCGAGAAGATCGTCAATGCGTGAGATCGAGCTCAAGGCGGTCGTGGACGATCTAGCCGAACGGCGAAGGATAATCGAGGCGGCGGGCGCAGCGCTGTCGTTCGAGGGAAAGATCTCCGACAGGCGCTTCGACTTCGCGTCGCGTGAGCTGTCGGGGCGCGACGAGGTGCTGAGAACGCGGCGCTACCAGAGCACCGCCTCGACGAGGACGTACCTCGATTGGAAGGGTCCGACCGAAATGCAGGGCGCGTACAAGGTCCGGGACGAGATCACCGCGCCGGTCGAAGACTTCGACTCGCTCGAGAGGATTCTCGAGAAGCTTGGGCTCAGGCTCACGTGGGAGATCGACCGCGAGATCGCCCAGTACCAGCTCGCCGGCGCCACCATTCGCTTCGAGACCTACCCGCGCATGGATGTGCTGGTGGAGGTCGAAGGCGAGCCGGACGCCATCGAAGCGGCGATCGAAGCGCTCGGGTTGCTGCGCGGAACGTTCACGAACGAGAGGTTGCCCGATTTCGTCAACAAGTTCGAGCATAGAACCGGCGTCCGTGCTGCTATCAGCGATCGGGAGCTGAAGGAGGATTACTCGTTCAGGGACGGTTCGTAGTGGCTTCTTCTCGCAGTTGGTTTTTCCGTCTTTCCCCCGATTGCTTCTCTCAATAATCCGGATAGATTCACTCGGAAATGAATTATCGATTTATGCGATGGATCGGTGTCTCGGTCCTGTCGCTCATAACGGCCTCCGCGCTGCCCGCCCAGGAAAACCCGGCGAAACGTCTTGCGAGCATCGTCGGTGTCGCCTCCGCGGAGTATGCAAAGGCGGTTGACGACCGCGGAAAACTCATCTCGAAGGATGAGTTCGACGAGACTTACGGTTTCCTGACCGACGCCAAACAAGTCGCAACCAGGCTCCACGGCTACGATGCCGCGGCGACGAGGGCGATCCTCGACAGCATTATCGCGGCGGTCGCGCAAAGAAAGCCGCCGACTATGGTGAGGGAGCTTCATCAGCATTTTGCCACCTCCCTCGGGACGGCCGGTGCGATAGATCTTCCAAAGGGCCCGCTCGATATGGCCGAAGGGCACGCGTTGTTCGTCAAGGATTGCGCGTCGTGTCACGGCATGGCGGGTGCCGGTGACGGCCCAGCTGCCCACTCACTGAGCACGCCGCCGCCCGCGACCGGCGTTCGAAAACTCACTCCCGAGCTCACGCCGACGCTTGCCTACAACGTCATCTCTGTTGGAGTGCGCGGGACCGCGATGCTGGGGTTCGGGTCGTCGCTCACGGCGCAGCAGCGGTGGAACATTATCAACTACATCTACTCGCTCCGTGGGGAGCAGCTGAGCCTCCCGGCCGCGCGCGCGGATGCGACGGCGATTCCCGGAGACACGGCATCACCGGTGATTCTGGCGCTCCTCGACAGTGCGCTCGACTTCGCGCGGAATGGCAAGACCGCCGAAGCCGGTGATCGCGCGTTCGATGCGTACATCGCGTTCGAGCCGCTCGAGACTCCGGCGCGCGCGAAAAAACCCGGCCTCGTCTCGACGATGGAGCGTCACTTCGCCGACTTCAAAGGAGCGGTCAGGCGAAGCGACTTCGCCTCCGCCAAGAGCTCGCGCGATGCGATAGCCGACGGGCTTCCGTCGGTCGTCGATCTCACCCAGCAGCCCTCCGGGAGCTGGGAAGCCTTCTTCCAGTCCTTCCTCATCATTCTGAGGGAAGGGTTCGAGGCGATTCTCGTGATCGGCGCGGTGGTCGCACTACTGATCAAGACGGGACATCGCGAGCGGCTTCGCTCGATCTGGCTTGGAATCGTGCTCGGATTGGTGGCGAGTCTCGCCACCGCCGTCGTAATGAAGACCCTTCTTGCGGCGATGCCCGCCAGCAGGGAGATCGTCGAGGCGACGACGATGCTGATCGCCGTCGTGGTGCTGTTCTCGGTGAGCTACTGGCTCATCTCCAAGGTCGAGGCCGCGAAGTGGCAAAAGTTCATTCGCGAGAAAGTGAATTCGGCACTCGAGCACGGCGGCGGCAAAGCGCTCGCGCTCGTCGCATTCCTCGCGGTCTACCGTGAAGGCGCCGAGACCGCGCTCTTCTACCAGGCGCTGTTCAACGAAGGACCCAACGTCGGAGGTCCGCTCGCGCTCGGAATCGTCGCCGGGTTCGCGGTGCTGGCGGTGATCTTCACGCTCTTCTATCGCTACGGCGTCAGGATCCCGATGCGACCGTTCTTCGCCGTGACAAGCGTCCTGCTCTATTACATGGCGTTCGTGTTCATGGGGAAAGGAATCCGCGAGCTGCAAGAAGGGAACATCATGCGAATCACCGTGATCCCGGGCGGGCCGCACGTCGATGCGATGGGCATCTACCCGAGCGTCGAGACGCTCACGGCACAGGGGATTCTCATCATCCTGCTGTTCATCGCGACAATCAGGACATTCTGGCCTCGCCATAAGCCGGAAGCGGGTGCCCCCCAGGCGTAGCATTCGCCGCTTGTTGGTTGAAGCGGGGAGGGTGAGATGACAACCAGGCAGATGCCGGCAACCGCAGATGAGCAGCACGGAATCCGGCCCAAAGGATACCGCCTGCCCGAGTCAACGCGCCTCGGCAGAGTGCGTTTGCAGGTAGCGGATCTCGAGCGATCGCTCGCCTTCTACGAGAAAGTGCTCGGAATGAGAGTGATCCGCCGCACCACTGACTCGGTGAGTCTCGGACCGGATGGCGAAGATCGCGAGATCGTTCACCTGCGCCAGCTCAGGAGCGCGCGAGCGGTGCCGAAGCGCGGACTGCTCGGCCTCTATCACTTCGCGATCCTGTTGCCCGATCGCGCATCGCTCGGCCGGTTCGTCGCGCATCTCGCGGCGATCGGTGAATACGCCGGCATGTCGGATCACTTCGTGAGCGAAGCGGTCTATCTCACCGATCCCGATGGCCTTGGCATCGAGGTGTACGCGGACCGCCCGCGCGACGCATGGCGCTACGACGAGCAGCAGTTGTACATGACGACTAATCATCTCGACGTGGATGATCTGGTGAAGTCCGCCGGTGGCGAGCGCTGGACGGGAATGCCGCCCGGCACCGTGCTCGGTCACGTGCATCTCTACGTCGACGACATCGCCAAGGCCGAGGCGTTCTACCACGACGCGCTCGGATTCGACAAGGTCGTGTGGAGCTATCCCGGCGCGCTGTTCATGTCGGCGGGCGGATATCATCATCACCTCGGCACCAACACCTGGGCTCGCGGCGCGCCGCCCGCGACGGACGCGGATGCGCGTCTGCTCGAGTGGGAGATCATCGTCCCGACGAAGAAGGACGCCGAGGACGCGGCGCGCCACGTGAAGTCAGCTGGTTACCCCGTGAAAGAGGGGAATGGCGAATGGATTCTGACTGATCCGTGGGGCACGAGTCTGAGACTCGTTCCCGAAAAATGATGCGACGCTGCTCCGTGTTGTTGGTGGCGGCAGACGCTCAACGTGCCGAGCACACAGCGAAAGAGTCTCGTGATCCCATCCATCAGCCTGCACGGGCTCTGGCTCGCAATCAGCGAGGTCCAGACGGTCCCGGTAACGGCAAACCGCCTCATCCCGGGTCTCCTGGCCGCGCGACTCATGCGGGTGGCGCCGCGTCTTACTCCCGCGCGATAGCCGCATCCTGCACGCGGCTATCGCGCGCGCTCGTCACGTCCGGTTGACGACCAGCTGCGCCACGTAGGCGCGAGGCGCGAGGCGCGAGGCGCCGCCTATGCTGCTTGAGTTGCGGCATAAATCCCCGGTGCATCTGCATGCGGACTCCGGCGCAGGTACATCCAGACAGCGCCACCAATCGTGAACAGCAGCGCGATTCCCTGCGCCGTCGTAAACGGGCCAAAGAAGCGGTCGTCCTTTGCGCGCACGAACTCGATCACGAACCGCTCGATCCCCGCGAGCACGCAATACAGTCCGAACAGCCAGCCCTCCGCGTGCTTGTGATCGCGTAGGCGCCAGAGGACAAGGAACATCACGAAGCCGAGCACGATCTCGTAGAGCTGAGTCGGGTGGACGGAGATGACCTGGTTAAGCGAAGCGCCTGGCGGCGCCGGAATGTGAAAGAGCTGCGTCATGTTTGCGACCGTCGAAGGCGGTGCCCCGTTGGGGAAGCTTACGGCCCACGGTCCGTTCCACGGACGGCCGTAGTCGTCGCCGACCGCCCAGCAGCCGGTGCGCCCAATCGCATAACCCGCGGCGAGCGCGGGCGCGGCGACATCGCTGATGCGCGTAAAGCTCTGATGCTTGCGGTGGATCACGATGTAGGAGGCAAGTATTCCACCGATCAATCCGCCCCAGAACACGAAGCCGGCTCTGCTCAGGAGAGCGCTGACGTCGTGCATGAGGATGGCGTAGTAGATCTTGCCACCGAGGAGTCCGCCGACGACCGCGGCGAAGACGACATCGCCGATGGGCTCGGGGTCGTGACCGCGCCGTGCGAGCTCACGCTGCGAGATGATCTGGGCGATGACGAACGACATCAGCACCGCCAGCCCGAATCCGGTGAGCTGGAGCGGGCCGACATCGTACGCGAGGGGTTGGTGGACTATCGAAGCGAAAATCTTTTGCATGGGTCTGAATCTAGGCTGCTACGAGGCCCGGGATAGGGCTGCTGGCGTAGGCGTTTAGGTCGAGGCCGGACCTCTCGCCCTGCTCGAACCTAAAAAATGCCGCGCGGGCAATCATGGCGGCATTGTCCGTTGCGAGGCGTGGACTCGGCGTAAGGACAGTGATACCCTCGGGCTCGAGTCTCGTTCGCATCGCCCTCGCAAGCGTGCGATTGCAGGCGACGCCGCCGCCGAGTACGACTCGCTGTCGGGAAAAAGCGTTGGCGGCGCGCCAGGTCTTCTCGACCAGAGTATCGATGAGTGAATCCTGGAATGCGCGGGCCACGTCCGCCTTGTCGGCTTCGATGTCCTTTGACGCGCGCACCGCGTTGAGCACGGCGGTCTTGAGTCCGCTGAACGAGAAGGCGTAATAGTCGTCGTCCTTTGGCAGCGCGTTCTTTCGCACCATCGGGCGCGCGAAGTTGAAGTGCTTGGGATTCCCATCGAGGGCGAGCTGCTCGACGTAGCGCCCGCCGGGGTAGGGAAGGCCGAGAAGCTTGGCGACCTTGTCGAACGCTTCGCCGGCCGCGTCGTCGCGAGTTGCCCCCAGCAGCCGGTATTTCCCCCAGGCCTCGACGTCCAGAAGGAGCGTGTGCCCGCCCGAGATCAACAGCGCTGTGAACGGAGGAACGGCATCGCGGTGCTCGAGCGCCGCCGCGAAGAGGTGTCCCTCCATGTGATGAATTCCGAGCAGCGGGATGCCGCGCGAAAAGGCGAGCGCTTTGCCGTAGCTGACTCCGACGAGCAATGCGCCGACGAGCCCCGGAGTGTTGGTGACGGCGACCGCGTCGAGATCATCGAGCCTGGTCCCAGCCTCATCGAGCGCGCGCTCGACCACCGGCACGATGCTGGTGAGATGTGCGCGCGATGCGATCTCCGGAACTACTCCGCCGAACACGCGGTGGACGTCCTGCGACAGGATCACGAGAGATTTCTGGGTGACCTGGTCGCCCTTTCCCTCGAGAACAGCCGCGGACGTCTCGTCGCACGAAGTCTCGATTGCCAGAATGCGGGTCACGATTACTCGGTGCGCTCGGTGAGAAGCCTGTCCACGAGCGCCCGCGCCTCGGGCGAATTCCAGTCGGTCGCCGACATCAGCCTCTTCCTGATCACGCCATCCTTGCCGATGATGAACGTCTCCGGATAACCGGTGATGTCGTACCGATCGGTGATCTCGCCATTGGGATCGTGCAGGATCTCGAACGTAAGCCCGTACTGCTTCGCGAATGCGCGGATACCCGAATCAGTGCCAGGGTCGTCGATGCTGACCGCCACGATCTTCAATCCCTTCGGCCCGTACGCCTTTTGCAGCGCCTCGATGCTCGGCATTTCCACGCGGCATGGCAGGCACCACGTCGCCCAGACGTTGATCATCACCACCTGGCCGCGATAGTCGGCGAGGGTTTTTTCCTTCGGAATGGAATCGAGGGTGAGCGCTTTGAAATCGGGAGCCTTGCTGCCCAGCTCCACTGGGAAGAGCTCCTTCCGGAGATATCGCGTCGCACCGTACGCGACCGCGCACACAACGCCGACGACGAGCGCGCCGATCGCGAGCTGCTGCCTGCCGCTCATACCTGTACCGTGCAGCGAGAGCGAAGCTCTTCTATCTCCGCCTTGGGATTCTTCGCGCCGAAGATGGCGTTGCCCGCGACAAAGGTGTTGGCGCCCGCCTTCCACAACGACCCGATCGTCTGGCGGTCGATGCCACCGTCCACTTCGAGAAATGCCTTGCTGCCATTCTCGAACAGCATCTCCCGCGCGCGGTGAACCTTGTCCACCGACCCTTTGATGAACTTCTGGCCGCCAAAGCCGGGGTTCACCGTCATCACCAGCAGCAAATCGAGATCAGCGATGACCTCGCTCACGGCGGTGAGTGGCGTCGCCGGATTCACCACCGCGCCGGCGCGGCACCCGAGCTCGCGAATGTGATTGAGCTGACGCTGGAGGTGCGGCGACACCTCGGTGTGGATCGACATTCCGCTCGCGCCCGCCCCGGCGAAGCTCTCGAAGTAGTTCTCGGGCTGGACGACCATCAGATGCACGTCGATCGGCAGCTTGGTGAGCTTGCGCACTGACTCGATGACCTTGGCGCCGAAGGTGAGATTGGGAACGAAGCGACCGTCCATCACATCGATGTGGATCCAATCGGCGCCGCCCTCCTCGAGCATCGCGATCTCGTCGGCGAGCTTCGAAAGGTCGGCACTCAGGATTGATGGCGCGATGCGAATGCTCATTCCGGAACGGGCAGGGGCAAAGGAGGAGGAGGAGGCGCGCTGATGCCGGTATCGATCCTGATCGAGGGCGACGGAGGGAAGTGGGAGACCGTGAGACTCACTGGCCCGCCCGCGGAGACTGTTTGCCCAGCGGCGGGCAGCTGCCTTATCACCGTGTTCTCTGGCTGGAGAGAGCTAGTGTCGCGGGAGACTCCGGCGATCCGGAGTCCGAGCTGCTCGACCATCGAGCGCGCTTCACCGACGCTGCGCCCGTAGAGGTCGGGGACATTCACCGTCGCGGGTCCTTTGCTCAGCACGATGTCCACGGTTCCGGGGAGCTCGACTTTCGTCCCGGCCGGCGGCGACGTGGCGATCACGAGTCCGCGCGGCGCGTCCGAGAGCTGCTCGCTGATGGTGCCCATCACGAAACCCGTGTTCTCGATCGAGATGCGCGCCTGCTGCTGCGACATGTTCGTCGTCACCGGCACCTCGGCGGATTTCTGGCCCGCACTCAGCACGAGGACGACATTGGTGCCGCGCTTCTGCCTGCTCCCGGCCGGTGGATCCTCCTGCAGTACGACGTTGGCGGGAATCGACTTGTGGAATCGCGATTCACCCTGCTGTGCCGGAAATCCCTCCTTCTTCAGACTGGCCGCCGCATCCTCGAACGTCTTCCCGACTACATTCGGAAGAATTCCATCGTCCGGCAGCACCTCGGCCGGAAACGCGAAGAGAAACACCGCGGTGTAGGCGATGAGAAATCCGCCGGCCGCAGCAATCAGATATGGGAACGCACGCCGAGGAAGCGCGCGCCAATTCATCTAGCTGATCCTGCGCAAGCGCGCGGCGAACGCACCGTCGGTGCCGTGACGGTGCGGAAGCACGCGCAGCCGTCCACCGTCGAGCAGCTCCGGAGCGACGCTCCCTTCGGGCGGCGGCTCCAGAATCCAGTTGAGGTTGTCCGAGAGGAAGGAATCCACCTGCGCGTCGTTCTCCTCGGGCTCGAGCGAGCAGGTGCTGTAGATGAGAAGCCCTTCGGGCTTCACGACCTTCGCGGCCGCCCTGAGAATCAGTTTCTGAAGAGCGGACATCACGGCGATGTCCGATACCTTGATGCGCCAGCGCGCATCGGGATGCCGGCGGAAGGTCCCCGTTCCCGTGCACGGCACGTCGATCAGCACCGCGTCGACCGGACGAATCGCCGGATTCCGCGCATCTCCGACGAAGGGAAGGAGATTCACGCTTTCCAGCCGGCGCTGATTCGCGAGCAGGCGCTGGAGCCGGCCGAATGATTTATCGCTCGCGATGACGGCGCCGGCGGTGCGAGAGAGCTCGAGCGCTTTCCCGCCCGGGGCCGCGCACAGGTCGGCGACCGTGGCGCCCGTGGGAATCGCTGCGTATTCCGTCACGAGCGTGGCGGCCGGATCTTGCACAAAGAATAACCCCTTCTTGAATGCACCAAGTTCCGTAAAGGTCGTGCCGCCGGAGATCGCAATGCTGTCACGCGCGTAGGGCGCGTCCGCGACGTGAACGCCCGCCGCTTCCATCATCGCCTCGAGCTGCTCCCGCACGATTCCGTACGGTCGGATCGTGATCGGAGCGTCGGCGTTGTTGAGCGTCAGCAACCGCTCGGTGTCCTGTTCGCCCCACAGCTCGATCCAGCGCGCGATGAGCCAGCGCGGGTGCGAGTACTTGAGCGCCAGCGCGTCAACCGTGTCGGATGGGACGGCGGTAGTAAGCAGGTCTCGCTCGCGATCGGTGCGTCGCAGCACCGCGTTCACGAGCTTGCTGGCGCCGATTCCATGTCTGCGCTTCGCCAGCTCGACAGTCTGGGCAATCGCGGCGTAGGCCGGCACACTCCCCATGTTCAACAGCTGATATACGCCGAGCCTGAGGAGATCGATCACATCCGGGTCGAGGCGCACGAGTCCACCGCGCACCCGCTCCGAGAGAACCGTGTCGATGCCGGCGCGATTGCGCAGCATGCCGTAGACGAGCTCGCGCGTCCAGCGCCGGTCGCGCGCGTCGAGCGGACCGATGCGACGCTCGAAGGACTGATCGAGAAACTCTCCGCGCCGGAGATCGACGCAGATCTCCGCCGCCACCGCCCGCGCGGCGGTGACTCCGCCGACGGTTGCAATGGTGGTGTTCACGAGCCCAGCATCCCGGTTGTGGGAGAGGAAGGAACCGCGACCTCGCGCCGCGGCATTCTTCCAGCGAGATACGCGTGCCTTCCCGCTTCGACGGCGCCCTTCATCGCCGCAGCCATGCGCACCGGATCCTGCGCCGCGGCGATTCCCGTATTCATGAGAATTCCATCCACGCCCTGCTCCATTACGATGCACGCGTCGGATGCAGTACCCACGCCAGCGTCAACGATCACGGGCACCGAGAGCCGCTGTTTGATTGTGCGAATAGCGTAAGGATTCAACATGCCCAGGCCCGATCCAATCGGCGACGCCAACGGCATCACCGCGACGGCGCCGGCGTCCTCGAGCTTGAGCGCGGTGACGAGATCGTCGTTGGTGTACGCCAGAACCTTGAAGCCTTCGTCAGCCAGTGTCTTCGTCGCCTGGAGAAGGCCGATCGTATCCGGAAGAAGACTCTGCTGGTCGCCTATGACCTCGAGCTTCACCCACTCGTTGAATCCCGCCGCGCGGGCGAGACGGGCGTAGCGAATGGCGTCGCTCGCATTGAAGCAGCCGGCGGTGTTGGCGAGCAGGAAGAAATGATCCGGATCGAGATGATGCAGAATCGCTTCATCCTTCGAGCGATCGAGATCGACGCGACGCACGGCGACGGTCACGACTTCGGCGCCCGAAGCTTCGATCGCGTCGATCATCTGCGCGTTCGACGCGTACTTGCCAGTGCCGACCATCAGGCGCGAGCGGAACTCGTGCCCCGCGATCACGAGGGGCTGCGGGTCGGTAAGCGTTGCGGCAGAAATCAGATCAGCGTGCGCCATCGCGTACTCTCAGCCTCCACCGACGAAGTGCACGATCTCGAGCGAATCGTCCGCGGCGAGGTCGAGCGATGCGAAGGACGATCGGTCGCGCAGGATGGTTCCGTTTCGCTCGACGACGACGGTGCGTGCGTCGAGCTCGAGCGATGCAAGAAGGTCAGCCAGCGTTGAACCTTGTGGAATCCGCCGCTCGGCTCCGTTCACAGCAAGCACGACCTCTCCCGCCATCGCTTCCCTCACAATACCGCCCGACTCCGTCATACCTGTGAAAGATAGCGGCTCGCAGCGAGTTCGGGATTCTCGTCGTTCCAGATTCCACGAATCGCGGCGACGCCGTGCGCCCCTCGGTGGGTGAGGGAGCGGACATGCTCGGGACGGATCCCACCGATCGCGATCACCGGAAAGCTCACCGCCGCAACGACATCATTGATAAAGCTGCTCTCGCGCCGAGGCGCGCCGGGATGAGATGGCGTCTCGAACACGTGCCCGGCCACGCACCAGTCCGCCCCCGCCTGCTCGGCGTCGCGCGCCTCCTCCGGTGAGTGAACGCTGGCGCCGATCCGCAGCGCCGGAGCGATCGCCTGGACGTCGGGCACGGCGATGGACTTGTGTGTGAGCTGAACTCCCTGGACGCCGCAGGCGAGCGCTATATCCACCCGGTCGTTGATGATGCACCAGCATTTGGTCTGCGCATGCAGCTCGAGCAGCGCCAGAGTGAGCGAGTAGAGAGTGGGCGAATCGAGGAGCTGCGAGCGGATGTGAATCGCGCCCTTGTCGCCGAGCACGCGCATCACGTCCATGGCTTTCCTGAGGAAGCCGGGGCGAAGCATGATCTCGTCGTTGGTGACAGCGTGGACATAGGGCAAGTCCGCCATCGACGTTTTTGCTACTGGAGTAGTCAACTGCCGTACCATTCGCCGACGGCCGCGCCGCGCCCGCGCATCCACTCGTGCGCCGACATCCGGCTCTTTCCCTCCGGCTGTACTCCGCTGATGCGAATCGCGTCGATTCCGCACGCGATCACGAGCTCACCGGTCGCGCTGAGAACCTCTCCCGGCGCGCCCTTGATGCCGCCCACCACCTTCGGGCCGAACATCTTGACGTCGCCCTTGGGCGTTTTTGTGAAGGCGCCCGGCTTGGGATCGGAAGAGCGTATAAGTCGCGAGATCTCGACCGCGCTGTCTTCCCAGTTGATGCGTGAGGACTCTCGCGTCACCTTCGCCGCGTAGGTCGCGCGCGAATCGTCCTGAGGGGTTTCCTCGGCCTTGCGGAGTGACACAAGTGTCATCGTTTCGACCAGCGCCAGCGCGCCCAGCTCGGAGAGACGCACCTGCAGCTCGCCGTAGGTCTCGTCCTCGAAGATCGGCGTGTCGGCCTGGAGAATCACGGGGCCCGCATCAAGCGCCGGAACCACTCTCATGACCGTCACGCCCGTCTGCATCAAACCCTGTCGAATCGCCGCCTGAATCGGCGCCGCGCCTCGGAGCGCCGGCAACAGGGATGCGTGGATATTTAGCGTTCCCAACTTTGGAAGATCTATGATCTTCTGTGGCAGGATATGCCCGTAGGCGACGACGACCGAGATGTCCGGCTTGAGCTCGGAGAGCTTCTCGAACAGCTCCGGGTCGCGCGCGTTCTTCGGCTGGAACAGCGGGATCTCCTCGTCGATGGCGATCTGCTTCACCGGCGACGGAATTATCCTGCGCGATCTGCCCTGCGGCTTGTCCGGCTGCGTGACGACACCGACGACCTCGAAACTTTCCCCGACGAGTGCGCGCAGAGAGGGCGCGGCGAATTCCGGCGTTCCCCAGAAAACAACGCGCACTACATCTCCGTCTCGTGCTCGTGATGGTGCTCGCCCTTCTCTTCGCTGCGCACCTTCCGGATGGAGCCGGGATATTCCCCCTTCGCCTTCTCCCACTTCGACATCGCTGCCTTGCGCTTGAGGGGACTCAGATAGTCGATGAACAGTTTCCCATCGAGGTGATCGATCTCGTGCTGGAAGCATCGTCCGAGCAGCTCCGAGGCGGTGGCCTCGTATTCGTTTCCGTTCTCGTCCATCGCCCGAATGGTCACCGTCGCGGGGCGCTCGACATCTCCATAGATGTCGGGGATGGAGAGACAGCCTTCCTCCGCCATTTCCTTCCTAGTGCCTTGGGTGGAGACGATCCTGGGATTGATGAGCACGTACTTCGCGCCTTCGACATCCACGACGGCGAGCCGATCGGTGCGCCCCACCTGCGGCGCGGCGAGTCCAATGCCCTCGGCGACGTACATCGTCTCGAACATGTTGGCGATGAGCTTGCGCAGCTCGTCCGTGACCTCGATGACGGGCTTTGTCGGCTTGCGAAGAACCGGGTCGCCCAGCACCCGGATGTCGAGGATGCTCACCCAGCGCTCACGTTGGAGACCGACGTCGGCCTGTTGATTTTCGCGATACGTCCGCGCTCGATGATCACGCGCGTGTCGCCCGACTTGATGGTGACGCGGTCGTCCATCCCGCCGGACTTGTCGTCGCCGCCCTTCTCCTTGATGAACAGCACTTCGCCGACGAGCCCGCCGTTCGTCACGATCTCATCGCCCTTCTTGAGATTGCGCACCAGCTCGTCGTGCTGCTTGCGCTGGGTGGACTGCGGCCGGATGAGAATGAAGTAGAAGATCGCGAAGATCGCTCCATACATGAAAATGGAGCCGAGTATTGGATTGCTTGGCATATGTGAACGACCGAGGGGCGAAATGTTTCAGACAGCGAGCGGTGACGTCGTGCGGTAGCGCGCGAGCCAGTCGCGCGACCACTGCTCGAGGTCGCCGTGCTGTATAGACTGGCGCGCCGCGCGCGCTAGCGACAGCAGGAAATGTACATTGTGCAGGGAAAGGAGGCGGAGCCCGAGTATCTCGTCCGAGACGAAAAGGTGGCGGATGTAGGCCCTGCTGAATCTCGTGCAGGCGGCGCAGTCGCAATCCGGGTCGAGCGGCTTCGGATCGGTGCGAAATTCGGCCCGCTTGATGTTCAGACGCCCGTCTCTCGTGAACACCGCGCCATTTCTCCCCATCCTGGTCGGCGCCACGCAGTCGAACAGGTCCACCCCTCGGCGGATCGCTTCAATCAGGTCTTCGGGGAACCCCACTCCCATGAGATAGCGCGGATGCGTTTTGGGCAGCGCGTCGTCCACTACCTCGATCATCTCGTACATCGCGTCCTTCTCTTCGCCCACTGATAGACCCCCCACCCCAAAGCCTGCCCAGTCATGCATCGATCGTATTGACTCCGCCGCTTCCCGCCGCAGGCGCGCGTGGATTCCGCCCTGTACTATCGGGAAGAGCGCCTGCTGATTTTGCGAATTGTCGCCCGTGAACTCTCCGCGCGGTGGGTCCTCCAGCAGCTGGGTGCTCTCCAGCCGCTGGACCTCGGCCAGGCAGCGCGCGAGCCAGCGGATGCTGCGCTCGCTCGCATCGCGCGCCGTCGCTTCGTCCGACTGGCCGGGAATTACGTGGTCGAACTGCATAATGACGTCGGCGCCGAGGTTGCGCTCAATCTGCATCACGATCTCGGGGGTGAAAAATCGGCGGGAACCGTCGATGTGGGACTGGAACTCGACGCCTTGCTCGTCGATGGTGCGGAGCCGCTCGAGCGAGAAGACCTGGAATCCACCAGAGTCGGTGAGGATCGGCCCGTTCCACTGCATGAAGCGATGAAGTCCGCCCATCTCGCGCACGACGTCGTCGCCGGGCCGGAGGTGCAGGTGGTACGCATTGCTGAGGATCATCGACGCGCCCATCCGGACGAGATCCTCGGGATCGAGCGCCTTCACCGTCGCGAGAGTCCCGACCGGCATGAACGCCGGCGTCCCGACCGGCCCGTGCGGGGTCGAAAAAACGCCGGCCCGTGCAGCGCCGGCAGTCGCGTGTATGTCGAACGTGAAGCTCATTCTCTGGCTGACATCATATTCAACCTGAATTCTAAGGCCGGCGGCCCGGTCCTCGCACAGAGACAATAGGGAAGTGTCAAGTTCACCGCCACCCAATAGGTCATGACCCGTTCAGATCAAACTACGAGCACAAAACCCGTTTGGTTCATCACCGGCTGTTCGACCGGCTTCGGCCGAGAGCTGGCCAAAATGGTTCTGGATCGGGGCCACCGGGCTGTCGTCACGGCGCGCGATCCCGCGAAGGTGGAGGACATCGCTTCGGGCAGGAGTGACCGCGCGCTCGTGCTCGAGCTGGATGTCACCGACCCGGTCGAGGTTGATGCCGCGGTCAAGAGCGCGGTGAAGCACTTCGGCCGGATCGACGTCCTCGTGAACAATGCCGGCATCGGCTACTTCGGCGCGGTCGAGGAGAGCGATGAGGCAGAAGTGCGTCGGATGTTCGAGATCAACTTCTTCGGCCTGTCTCGCATGACCCGCGCGGTGCTGCCGACAATGCGCAAGCAGCGGAGCGGGCACATCGTCAACATCTCGTCAATCGGCGGGCTGAGAAGCTTCCCGACGCTCGCCTACTACCACGCGACCAAGTACGCCGTCGAAGGATTCTCCGAGTCCCTCGCGCTCGAAGTCGCGCCGCTCGGCATCAAGGTCACTATCGTCGAGCCCAGCGGATTCCGCACCGACTGGGCCGGTCGTTCCGCGAATGAGAGCAAGGCCCGCATCGCCGACTATGCGGCGACGGCGGGACAGAATCTGGAGGATATTCGCGGCTACAGCGGCAAACAGCCGGGTGATCCGGTGCGCGCGGCGGCGGCAATCATCGCGGCCGTGGAATCCCCCAATCCGCCGCTAAGGCTGCTGCTCGGAAAAGCGGCGCTCAAAGGAGCGCGCGGGAAGCTCGAGATGCTGAAGAAGGACTTCGACGCCTGGGAGAAGACGACTGTGGAGGCGGATTTCCCGGACGCGTAGCCGCGCAGAGCGGCGGAGTCCGCCCGATCAGCGTCGCTTCTGCTGCCCGAGTGTCAGTCAGGATCATTGATTTCAAGTGTCCACGATACGCGAGTGGTGAAGATATCGGGTGAGTGTCACGAAATGATGAATCGCGCTTGCAAGGCTTTGTAATCCGGCTGTAAGGAAGAATTCGTAACGTCCCTGCGTGATTGCGCCGGAGAAAACGCCGGTCCCCACCAATCGTCCCTCCTCACCCCGACTCGGAGTTGAATCAATGAGCGCGCGATTTCCCAGAGTCTTCGCTTTTCTCATCCTTGGAATCACGCTATGCGGCGTGCCGTGTCATCTCCTCGCGCAAGGCGCGATCCGCGGTACCGTCAGTGACGCGAGCGGAGCGCCCGCGCCTGGCGCCGCCGTTCACGTAAGCGGGACGTTGCTGGGTGGAGTCGTGGATTCGAGCGGGACTTATCGCGTTCCCCGCGTTCCGGCCGGGACCTACGTCGTGCGAGTGACGAAACTTGGCTTCGCGCCCGATTCCGCGGTCGTTGTCGTGAGCGACGGACAGACTGTGCAGCACGACGCGCGACTTCGTCCGTCGGCCGAGCTACTCGGCAACGTCGTCGTCACGGCGCAGCGGCTGGGTGAGTCGGAAGCATCGGCGCTCGAACGGCGAGCGGCGGCACCGAACGTCGTGAACGTTCTCGCTGGCGACGTCATCCGCGCACTGCCGAATGCGAACGCGGCGGAAGCCGCTGGAAGAATGCCCGGTGTCACGACCGAGCGCGATGAAGGTGAAGGAAAGTTCGTTCAAGTGCGTGGCACCGAGCCCCGTCTTACCAACGTCACCATCGACGGGGCGCACGTACCGGGAACGGAGCGCGGCAGCCGGGTGCCGAAGCTCGATGACATCCCGTCGGATGTGCTGGGCGCGATCGAAGTGAGCAAGACACTCACCGCCGACATGGATGCCGACGCGATTGGCGGCTCAGTCAACCTCGTGACGAAAACTCCGGAAGGGGAGCCCCACGGATACCTGGCGGGCCAGTACGGCGCGATCACTTTGCTTAACAAAAACCAGTTTCAGGGCGGCTTCGCCTATGGTGGCCGCTTCGGTCCCGAGAAGAGGCTTGGTCTCCTTCTCGGCGGTTCCGCGGATCGCAACAATCGCACGAGCAACGATCTCGAGCCGGCGTGGACAGTCGATGCGAATGGGCGCGCTGTTCCCATCGAGTGGAGTCAGCGCGACTACGAGTATCGCCGCAACCGCTTCGGCTTGGGCGGTGATGCCGATTATCGGTTTCCGGGTGGATCGACGCTCGCACTGCGCGGGCTGTACAGCCTCTTTCAGGACTACGGCACCACCTATAACAACGACGTCGTGATGGGCGCGACGGGGTCAACCTTCGGAGCGTTCGGAGATTCGGCCGGTGTGGGTTCGGGCGGATTCGGAACCGGCGCGGAAGTCACGCGCATGGCTTTCAGAAGAACTCCAGTCGAGCAATTGTATGGCGGAAATCTTGGCGGCCGCACGATGCTCGGTCCGGTTGAGGCGAAGATGACGCTCAATGCTTCGGGAACGACGTCGCACCTTCGCGATTACAGGTTCCAGCCGTTCGTCTACGACGGACCGGGCGGACAGGGTCTCACCTTCGCCTACGACGGGTCGAATCCGACGGTGCCGACTTTCTCCTACGCAACTCCGGCGATGGCAGCGGCCGCGGCAAATCCCACGAACTTCGAGTTGTCGCATTACTTCACCATCGATCGCGCGACTACGGGGCGCGACCTCGGCGCCGCGCTCGATTTCGGCGACGTATGGCGCCAGGGCGATCAGGGTTGGGGTTCGACTCTGAACTTCGGGGCGAAGGCCACCGACGAGCGGAAGCGCCACACAGCGAGCGGAGGGTTCTGGTTCACCGGTAGCCCGGTGGCTTTATCCCCGATGCTCAGCGGGTTTTCGGATCCCAACTATTACTCGAATATTTCCAACGCGTTCAGCATCGGGCCGATGCCGAACGAGGCGCTGGCTCGGGCGTACGAGACCGCGCACGCCGCAGACTTTACTAACGGCACCGACACTGTCGGCAACACCCTCGCGAGCTTCAATGGCTCGGAACGGATCTACGCTGGATACGTGAGCAACCGGGCGACCGCTGGTCCGCTCGAGCTCTATCTCGGCTTGCGCGCGGAGCACACGCAGGCGGACTATACCGGCCATGCGGTGACGACCGACGCTTCGGGGAACATCGCGTCGATTCAGACTGTGCCGGGCTCGCAGACTTACACCGATCTATTTCCGAGCGCGCAGGTGAGGTATTCGCTCAGCTCGCGGACCGATGCGCGGCTATCGGTGACGCGTGGAATTGCGAGACCCGATTACTCATCGCTCGCACCATCGCTGTCCGGCACTCTTGGTGCGAGCCCCTCCGATCCGTCGGCTCTGACTGCCGGCAATCCCAACCTGAAACCGCAGCACGCGTGGAACTACGACGTGCTGGTCGAGCACTTCTTCCCATCGGTGGGTGTGATCTCCGGTGGCGTATTCTACAAGCAGCTCACCGACTTCATCTTCAACCAGACTTTCCGTTACACCGGACCGATTGCGGCGTTCGTCGGTCAGCTCGGCACTCGTCCCGAGAATGGTGGAACTGGACATCTGCTCGGATTCGAGGGCGAATGGGTTCAGCGCCTCGTCTCACTGCCCGGCGCGTGGGCGGGACTCGGTTTCGACGCGAACTTCACCCACGTCGAGTCACGAGCGCTCGTAGATCCAGCGACGCAGCGGTACGCGCCGCTCCAGAGACAATCGCCGAATCTGGCCAATGCGGCCCTCACCTATGACTACTCCGCGGTCTCGGCTCGATTGGGATGGGCGTACCAGGGTGCGAACATCACCAGCTATGGAGACGGGAGTGCATCGCCCGCCGGCGACACCTACTTCTATGCGCACTCACAGCTGGATGGCTCGATCATCTACAACTTCAATCCACGCGTACAGATTCAGCTTCAGGGTTTGAATCTCAACAACGCCGTATTCGGATTCTTCAGCGGAAATCAGAAGCACGATTACGCGATCCAACGGGAATACTACGGCCGGACGATCTACCTGGGAGCGAAGTACAACATCGGCGCGATGTAGCCGATTAAGAACCGGTGCGGGTTTTGTCGGGGCGATCGCAACCGATCGCCCCGACCAGCGTATAGGTCACGCTCGATGGTAGCTGACGTTCTGGGCAGTCCCAGGTGTCCCAATACTGATTGACCCCTCAAGCGCATTGGGCGTCGTCAATCGTCCGTCGAAATGCTGGGTCGACATCGGGCCGGGTATCGGGAGTTGTGCAGTATAAGTCAGATCGAGTTGTACCGCGTCCCCATTCACCGTGCCCGTCACGGTGACAGTGCCGCAGGGTCCCGCTTCACCGCACCAGTTTCCGCCCCCCGAGATCATCGAGCCGGTCAAGGTCAGGTCCACCTCCCACGATGACCATGGCATCGCCATATGAGTAGAGCCTGTATCGCTCGGCGACGGCTTCCTGATAGGCGCGCATGGTGAGGTCGTAACCCGCGAACGCCGCGACGAGCATCATGAGCGTCGATCTCGGCAGGTGGAAGTTGGTGATCAATCGGTCGACCGCGCGGAACTCATAAGGCGGCCTGATGAAGATGCGCGTGTCCCCTGATTTCTCGCGGAACGTTCCATCGTCGTCGATCGCGCTCTCCAGAGTGCGCACGCTCGTAGTTCCGACCGCCCAGATCTTGCCACCACCGGCCCGCGTTTCGTTCAGAATCTCAGCGGTGCGCGCGGGTAGCGTGAACGACTCCTCGTGCATGACGTGATCGGCCGGGTGTTCTGTCTCCACCGGCTTGAAAGTGCCGGCGCCCACATGAAGGAGGAGATCGGCGCGCTTCACTCCTTTCGCGGCGAGCGCGTCGAGCATCTCCGGCGTGAAGTGGAGTCCCGCCGTTGGCGCCGCCACCGATCCGCTCTCGGCGGCGTACACGGTCTGGTACCGCTCGGCGTCGGACGGCTGATCCGCGCGCGTGATGTAAGGCGGAAGCGGAACGTGTCCGTACTTCTCGATTGCCTGCTCGACCGGCAGGGGGGATTTGAGCAGCACGACGCGCGTGCGCCGCTCTGTCGTCGAGACGATCTCCACTTCGAAGTCGTCGGCGATGTGGACGATCCGCCCCGGCTTGAGCTTCCCGCCGGGATGCACCATCGCTTCCCAGGTTGACTCGCCGAGGGGTCGCAGCAGCAGAACCTCGGCAGGGGTGCCGTTCTCGCGAACGCCGAGCAGCCGGGCGCGGAATACCCGCGTGGTGTTGAGCACGATCGCGTCGCCGGGGGGAATGAGCTGCTCGAGATCGCTGAACTGTTTGTGCGAGATCTCGCCGGTCGAGCGATTGACGACCATGAGCCGGCTGTCGCCGCGCCGCGGCGGCGGCTGCTGCGCGATGCGGTCGGCGGGGAGCTCGAAGTCGTAGTGGGAGGTGCGGGTGCCGTCGCTGGTCAATGTCCCTTCATCTCATCGAGCCGCTTCGAAACGTCCTCCGGGAGGAACATGTCGTCGGAGATTGCGGCGATCTCTTCGGCTTCCTTCCACGCTTCCTCGAGGATGTACAGCTCTCCCTCGAGTGCGCGCCGCTCGGAATCTTCGTGGGAGATCATCTCGAGCGCGAGACGCAGCTCAGGCGCGACTTTGGCGAGCATCGCTCCTTTGCCGAAATCATTCCAGCTGCGTTTTGTTGCCGCGAGACGTGCCGCTCGCTCGAACGCGATCGAAGGATCTTCGTGCTCGGTGGCCAGGACGACCGCGCCCTTGATCTGCGATGTCGACGCTCCCGCACGATTCAGTCGGGGCAGCAGCTGCGCCGCGACGCGCAGTGCGGCTTCTCCCCGAATGTCCGTCCTACCCTCACTCTTGGCATAACGCCACCATGGAACCGCGGGATCCGAGGGAGCACGATGCGCTATCCGCAATCCCCATGGTTCATTGCCAGTCGGCTCCAGCATCACGGTCTCTTCGGGATCGTACGTCCTGACCAGGAGAAGATTGCCATCGTTGTCGTGGACTCGGGCGAATACGCGCGCACGCTGGTAGACCGAGTAGCTGAGATTCACGATCGTAAAGGCGTTGCCGCCCAAGGCGCCGAGCGAGAGTCCGATAGCGGGGCCCACAAATGGGATAGCTGCGGCACCGACGGCCACCGCGCCCATGCGAATGATGTTCCTGCGGCGCCGTCGCCCGAACTGATCTCCGTAGCGCCACGCCGCGAATTCGGGTCTTTGCGGTTTCCCGATGCGCACGAGCTCGAGGCCTTCGCTGAGCCGGGCGAGC